>Ga0196970_1000056_pt1 | contig 181082 bp, 151 predicted proteins | sample S1v_513CmetaG_FD_148672 | JGI IMG/M metagenome (GOLD analysis project Ga0196970, IMG submission 148672) | Soil microbial communities from Anza Borrego desert, Southern California, United States - S1+v_5-13C | ecosystem: Environmental > Terrestrial > Soil > Desert | place: USA: California... | reverse complement strand
AGGCCCTTTCGAGACCCTAGACGCCATGGATGGCGTCTAGGAGCCCCAGGGATGGGTTCACCGCGTGTCTCGAAAGGGCCTGCCCCCGGGCGCTGCGCAGGAAACCCCAGGCAGCCGCATCCATCAGGATGCAAAGACATCTGACGCCGCGCGGTCGGGGCTGATGGCCCAAGGCCACAAGAGCCGCTCCTACATACAGTGCAACCCGTCGAGGGTGCCATCCAACGGGTCGATGCGGCGGATGGCAGGTCAGCGCGCGGCCGCCGCCGCATGCTCCACCGACGGCGTGCGCCAGCCACTGCGCACCCCCCAGACGTAGAACACCAGCCCCACCGCCGCCACCACCGCCAGATCCACCCCGTACGGCAGATAGCCGTGACCACCAAACGTCGTACTGCCCGCCCACGACATCAGCGCGATCGTCGGCAGATACACGATCATCCACCACGCCCCCTTCAACTGGCGGCCGAAATCCGCCCAGCGCGCCTTCGCCTGGTAGTACGCATACACCGGCAGCGCCACCACCATCAGCAGGATGATCTCCCCTGTCAGCGGCCAGCGCGCCCAGTACAACAACTCCGTCGCCATCACGAACGCCACCGCCGCCATCACCGGCAACGCGAACACCCGCAGCGGCCGATGGAATTCCGGCGCCGTGCGCCGCAGCGACATCACACTCACCGGCCCGGTCAGATAGGAAATGATCGTCGCCACCGAGATCACCGCCGCCAGCGTGCCCCAGCCGCGGAAGAAGAACAGGAACAGATACGACACCGCCAGGTTGAACAGCATCGCCGGCCGCGGCACGCCCCAGTGCGCATGCACCTGCCCCAGCAGCTTCGGCATCGTGCCGTTCTTCTCCATGCCGTAGATCATCCGCGCCGTCGTCGCGGTATAGGTGATGCCCGTACCCGACGGACTGATGAAGGCATCCACGTACAACAGGATCGCCAGCCAGTGCAGGTTGACGATGATCGCCAGCTCCGCGAACGGCGAGCGGAAATCGATGCCATGCCAGCCCGCCTTGGCCAGCAGGTCCGGCGGCACCGCGCCGATGTACGCCACCTGCAGGATCACATAGACCACCGTCGCCAGCGCGATCGATCCCAGCACCGCGAACGGAATGCTGCGGCCAGGATTGCGCGCCTCGCCCGCCAGGTTCACCGGACTCTGGAAGCCATTGAAACTGAACACGATGCCCGCCGTCGCCACCGCCGTCAGCACCGCCGACATGTCGATGACATGGTTGTCGCCATGCACGCCCACGCCGAAGTTGCCCGGGTGGAAGCCACTGGCGATCAAGGCGATGCCCGTCGCCGCCGGCACCACCAGCTTGAACACGGTGATGGCCGTGTTCGAGCGCGCGAACAACTTCACGCTCCAGAAGTTGAGCAGGAAATACACCAGCACCAGCACCGCCGCGATCAGCAGCCCCGGCACCGTCAACTCACCGGCCCCGCCGGGCTGCGACACGTACAGCCCCTGCGCCCAGGCCCACGGCCACGATGCCATGTACTGCACCGAGGCCTCGGCCTCCACCGGAATCACCGACACAATCGCGATCCAGTTCGCCCAGCCGGCGATGAAGCCGACCAGCGAGCCGTGCGAATAATGGCTGTAGCGCACCATGCCGCCCGATTCGGGGAACATCGCGCCCAACTCGGCATAGGCCAGCGCGATCGTGGTGATGATCGCCGCCCCCAGCACCCAGGCCCATACCGCCCCCGGCCCGGCCAGCCCGGCCGCGCGCCAGGCGCCGAACAACCACCCCGAGCCGATGATCGAGCCCAGGCCGGTCAGCATCAGGGCGAAGGGGCCTACCTCGCGGCGGAGCGGCGTGTAATGCAACGGTGCGGTCATGAGCGGCGTGGGCAACGGCAAAGAATCGCGAATGATCGCAGATGCGGCCCCTGGCCGTCATAGCGCGCTGCGGCATGGATCTGGGCTCGCGTCCCGTAGGAGCGGCTCTTGTGGCCTTGGGCCATCAGCCGCGACCGCCTGGCATGACCCTACCCTACATCCCCCGAAACAAGGTCATGAACGGCTGGCTCACCGTCAGCAACTCCGGCCGCGTCTTCAAGCGCAAGCGTCCCTTCCCGCTGTCGTCCCGGATCACCGACGCCACTGCCTTCATGTTCACGATCGTCGAGCGGTGGATCTGCTTGAAAGCCTGCGGGTCCAGTACATCCAGCAACTCCCGCAACGACGTCCGCAGCACCGACTCCCCGTCCGCCGTCATCACCACCGTGTACTTGTGGTCCGCCTGGAAATAGGCCACCTCGTCCAGCTGGATCAAGCGCGTCTCGCGTCCACTGCTCGCCGTGATCCAGGCCATCGGCGGCCGCTCACTCGTAGTCCCCGGCCGCGCCGACAACCGCGCCAGCAGCGCATCCAGCACCTGCGTATCCGGCAATCCCGCGCTCAACCGCGACTGCACCCGCTGCACCGTTGCCGCCAGCCGCTCGCGCGTGATCGGCTTCAGCAGATAGTCGATCGCTCCCTGCTCGAACGCGTCGATCGCGTATTGGTCGTAGGCCGTCACGAACACCACCTGCGAACGCGGACTGACCTCGCCCATCGCCCGCGCCACCTCGATGCCGGTCAAGCCTGGCATGCGGATGTCCAGAAACACCACGTCCGGCTGCAACTCGGCAATGCTCTCCAGCGCGCTGGCCCCGTCCTCGCACTCGGCCACGATTTCCAGCGATGGCCACACCTCGGCCAGCAGCCCCAGCAGCGACTGCCGCAGCAGTGCCTCGTCCTCGGCCACCAGCGCCCGTATCCCGTTCATGCCACACCTCCCGTGCCCGGCGCCGCATCCGGCAAGGGCGGCGGCGCGACCGCCTCGCCCGCGGCCGTTGCAGCGCCGGCAACGCGGCTGTCCGGTGCGCTCCACGGCGGCGGCGTGTGCTGCGGTGCGTACTGCAGCGGCAGGGTGATCGTCGCCGCCACGCCGCTGGGGAAGTTGGAGACGATCGCGAATGACGCCTTGCCACCATAGGTCAGGCGCAGCCGCTCGCGCAGATTGCGCAGCCCCACGCCGGTACCGTGGCTGTGGTTGTTGAAGCCCTGGCCGTCGTCGGCCACGGTCAGCGTGGCGTGGTCATCAAAGGCGCGCGCCAGGATCCAGATCGTGCCGCCGCCCGGCTTGGGTTCCAGGCCATGCTTGATCGCGTTCTCCACCAGCGTCTGCAACATCATCGACGGCAGCTGCAGGCGGCGCAGCTCGAACGGCACCTCCAGCTGCATCGCCAGGCGCGCGCCCATGCGGATGCGCAGGATTTCCAGATAGGCCTGGGTGCGCTCCAGCTCCTCGCCCAGCGTGGACATCGCATCGTCGGCGCTGGGCAGCGAGCGGCGCAGGTACTGGATCAGGTGGCCGATCATCTGGTCGGCGCGCGGCGGGTCGGTCCGCGCCAGCACCTGCGCGCTGGCCAGCGTGTTGTAGAGGAAGTGCGGCTCGACCTGCGCGTGCAGCAGGTTCAGCCGCGCGACCGCCAGCTCCTTCTCGGTTTCCGACTGTACCGCCGCGGCCTGTTCGTCCAGGCGCTGCGCCGACACCCGGCCGGTGATCGCGCGGCCCACCGCTTCGGCGGTTTCGTAGTTGCTGCCCTCGTCGACCACGAACAGGTCGACCCAGGCACCGGCGTCCGGCTCGCACAGCAGGGTCACGCTGCTGGTGCCCTTGCCCGGGGTCAGCGTGGCCAGCACCTGGTTGCGCTTGATCGCAAAGCGCGCGAACACGTTCCAGCGCGAAACCTCATCCGGCGCGGAGGCGTCGATGCGCCGCACCTTGGCGCGAATTTGCAGGCTGCCCGGCGAGCTTTCGATGTCCTCCACCCGCGGCAGCTGCCGCACCGCGCTTTCCACCACGGCAAAGGCGGCGGTGGTGTCCAGCGGCACCTCGATCTGGCGCCGCTGGCGGCTGCTCAGGGTGTCGTGGTCCAGGCGCCCGGCGATCAGCTTCACCCGGCGCAGATGGGTGGCGATGCTGGTCAGCACGATCGCCAGGGTCACCAGCGTGATCAGGGTGAAGACCGAGCCGGTATGGCCGAACAGCTCGTCCCAGATATTGCTGGCGACGATCAGCACGATCATCCAGGCAAACAGCAGGCGCGCGATCAGGAACAGGCTGGCGGTCACGGAACGGACTCGGTGGTTTCAGTGCGGCCGAGCATAGACCTGCCCGGCGGGCTTGTGGATGCGCGCGCGACGAGGCGCCCAGCGCGGCGACGAAACCGGCCAAAGGCGCCACCAATCCGCGGCCCGGTTCGCGTTCTGGCCCGCGCGCGGCGGGTATGCTGCGGCGGTCCCCACCAGGAAGCGCCCATGCAACGCCGCCAATTCCTGCGCGGCGCCGGTGCCGCCGTCGCCGTCGCCTCCACCAGCGCCTTCGCTGCCAACGAGCCCCGCCACCCGGCCGTGCCGCCACCACCGCCCGACGCGGTGGCCGGTCACTTCGCCCCGCCGCGCGCCCTGGCCCCGATCCGCGCCAGTGCCGACCGCATCGTCGCGGTCAGCGTGTGCACGCGTCCGTTCCGCGCGCAGGGGCCGCGGATCGAGGCCGAGCGCATCGGCCGCAAGACCGTGGTCCACAACTACGGCCATGGTGGCAGTGGCTGGTCGCTGTCCTGGGGCGCGGCCGAGCGCGCGGTGCGTCTGGTCCAGGCCCACGCCCGGGCCGAGGACGCGCTGGCCGTGATCGGCTGCGGCGCCATCGGCCTGACCACCGCCCTGGTCGCGCAACGCGCCGGCCTGCGCGTGCGCATCTATGCCAGGGAGCGCCCGCCGGAGGTGCGCTCGTTCTACGCCACCGGCGTGTGGTCGCCGGACTCGCGGCTGATTGCCGCCCAGCACAACACGCCGGACTTCGAGCGAATCTGGGAAGAGATGGCGCGTACTTCGTTCCGTCGCTTCCAGACCCTGCTCGGTCTGCCCGGCGAGCCAGTGGAATGGCGCGATGGCTACTTCCTTTCCGACACCCCTTTCGACCAGCCGGCCGGGCCAGACAGTGAAAGCCGCGAGCCCGAGTACGCCGACCTGGAACATCGCCTGTTGCGCGACCTGCACCCGGCTGCACGCACGCTGGCGGCCGGCGAGCATCCATTCCCGGTGCCGTACGCCAGGCGCTATACGCAGATGACCTTCAACATCACCGCCTACTCGCGGCTGCTGATGGACGACTTCCTTGCCAACGGCGGCGAGCTGCACACGCGTGACTTTGAAAGCCCGCGCCAGTTCGCCGACCTGCGCGAGAAGGTCATCGTCAACGCCACCGGCTACGGTGCGCGTGCCCTGCTCGGCGATGACAGCATCGTGCCGGTGCGCGGCCAGACCGCGCGTCTGATCCCGCAGCCGGAAGTGGACTACGCGTTGTTCTGGCGAGGCCACAACCTCAACGTCATTCCGCGCCGCGACGGCATCCTGGTGCAGGCGCAGCAGGACAGTGACTACGGCAACGAGGACATCACGCCGGACCGGGCATTGTCGGAGGCGGCGGTGGCGCAGCTGGCGAGGTTGTTTGGTGGCCCGTTTAACGGTTAAACGGATTGAACAGCTGTTGGAGCGGCTCTTGTGGCCTTCTCGGCCATCAGCCGCGACGGTTGACCAGCAGGTCGCGGCTGATGGCCGAGAAGGCCACAAGAGCCGCTCCTGCAGAGGTACGGCAGGGTTCCCGACGTCGCCTCACCGGCCCTGCGCCACCGAAGCCTGCAGCGCCGCCGCCAAAGCCGCATCGCCGTTGAGCAATTCCTGCCAGGCCAGTTCCAGGCCCTTGCGCCGGCCCTTTTCGACCAGCTTCAATCCCTGCGGGTCGATCGTCAGCGTATAGGCGCGACCTTCCACTTCCAGCTCGCGGCGCAAGGGTTTGTCCAGGGGCGTCATCGGGGCGGCTCCGGCAGCGGTTCTCGCCACAGGCTGACGCGGCCGCGGTGAGCGCGCCGTCAGCGTGGCCGGCGGCGCATCGCCGGCCCGTTGTCGCTGATGTGGCCGGCAGCAGATGCAGGAAGCCACTCGTTGACCCAGGAGCCGTGCCATGCCGAACCGGGAAGATATCGCGTGGTTCAAGCAGACCTTTGCCGAACGCCTTGAAGCGGCGCTGGCGCACAGCGCCTTCAGCCTGGACTTCCTCGTCGCCCTGGCCTGCCAGGAAACCGGCGAGGTCTGGCCGCTGCTGCGCCGCGCCGGTCTGGACGAGGACGAGCTGCTGGCCCTGTGCGTGGGGGACACGCTCGACGCCAGCGGCGGGCGCAGTGCCTTCCCTCGCACCCGCGCCGAACTGGAAGCGGCGCCCGAGGGCGCGCGAATGTTCCAGATCGCCCGTCAGGCACTGCAGGACATGGCCCGCTACGTACCCGAGTACGCACGCGCGGCGCAGAAGCCCGACAAGTTCTGCCATGGCTTTGGCCTGTACCAGCGCGACCTGCAGTTCTTCCGCCAGGACCCGCCATACTTCCTGCAGCGCCGCTACGCGCGCTTCGATGACACGCTGGCCGTGGCCTTGAACGAGTTGGAGGAACACCGCCGTCGCATCGGCCTGGGCCAGCGGGTGCCGCTGAGCGTGCTGGACATGGTCGCGGTGGCGATTGCCTACAACACGGGCCGCTACGATCCGCGCAAGGGCCTCAACCAAGGCTACCGGCCGCCCGGCGGCAAGTACTACGGCCAATCACTGTTCGACTACCTGCGCCTGAGCGAAACGGTCGCCATCGGCGACGCCGCGCCCCTGATCGAGCCGCCTGCCCCTGGCGAAGCCATCGTGCCGCCGCCGTCGCCGCTGACCGCCAGCGGCCCGTTCCTGCGCGTGGACACGCGCGTGTCCACGCTGTATCTGCGCAGTGCCCCGCGCATCAGCACGCCGCCGCGCGGCAATGTCGTCGGCGAGCTGCCGGACGGGCATGCGGTGCGCGCGCTGGACGGAAAGACCGTCAACGGCTTCATCGCGGTGGAAACCAGCCTGGCCGGGGCGCTGCTGCGCGGCTGGGCGGCCGCGCGTTACCTCAAGCCGGCGCCGGACGTGCAGGAGATCGCGGTGATCGCACCGCCGCAGTCGCTGCGCAGGCAGGGCGATGCCGCGGTCGCCACCGCGCCCAGCGGCGCCATCCCCGCAGTCTGGATGCCGCGCACCGCCGGCAGCATCACCCGCCGCACCGCGCCGGCCAACGCGCATTCGCTCAACGAACCCGGGCAACCGGGGCGCCAGGGCAGCACACCGGATGCATTGCGTGCCGAACTGGCCGCGATCATCGCCTGGCTCGACAGCGAAAAACCCACGCACAAGCGCTATCAGCCGCGCGATGGCCTGACTTTCTGCAACATCTACAGCCATGACTTCTGCCATCTGGCCGGGGCATACCTGCCGCGCGTGTGGTGGTCCGCGCCCGCGCTGCTGAAGTGGCAGGCCGGGCAATCCGTACAGCCGTTGATCGGCAACACCCTGCGCGAGATGCGCGCCAACGACCTGTTCCGCTGGCTGCGTGATTTCGGCCCGGGCTTCGGCTGGCGCCAGACCGGCACGCTGGACAAGCTGCAACTGGCGGCCAACCAGGGCGCGCTCGGCCTGGTGGTGGCGCGGCGCAAGGAAGAGGGCAAATCCGGGCACATCGTGCTGGTGGTGCCGGAAACCGACAGCCAGCGCGCGCGTCGCGATGCAGCGGGCAACGTCATCGCGCCGCTGCAAAGCCAGGCCGGCGCGCGCAACTTCCGCTATGGCACCGGCCAGGCCGGCTGGTGGAACCGCGAAACCTTTGCCGAGTTTGGCTTCTGGATCCACGCCTGAGCGTCAGCGCTCAGGCGTGCTGCTGGATCAGCTCCATGAACTGCGCCAGCCGGAACGGCTTTTGCAGAAACTGCGTGCCAGCGGGCAAGGGCTGCAACTGGAAGCGCGGATGCCCGGAAGCCAGGATCACCGCGGTCTGCGGCAATGTGCGCGCCACATATTCGGCCAGGTCCGCGCCACTGGTCGGACCAGGCATGTGCACGTCACTGAAGACCACATCGCAGCGGTAGCCCGATTCGAGCAGCTCCATCGCCGCGCTGGCAGTGGCGGCGGTGCGCACTTCCGCACCCGTCCCCTCCATCACATCGGCGAGCAGTTCGCGCAGGTCTTCCTCGTCCTCGACCAGCAGCAGGCGCATCGGCGCGGTCATGGCCGTGCGCCCTGAAGGGCCGCGGCGGCATGGGTTCTGGCGCTGCGCAGTGACTGCTGCAACTGGCTACGCGCGGCTGTGCGGTGCATCGGCATGTGGTCCCCCCTGGGCCAAAACCGGCAGATGATTCGGATTGTGCTGTGAAGAGAATGTGCAGACAACCAACCCTACTGCAGTACGTAGGTCAAGTCGGATGCTTCGGGTAGTATCGCCGGTTTTCAGCATCGGGACAGGGGCGATGAATCTAGCCAACAGGCGCGACTTCGTGATTGGCGCGACAGCGGTGACGCTGGCGTTTGCCACCATCGGGCTCGAATCGGTCACGCCGCTGGGTTACGCCGTGTGGTTGCTGTATTTCATGGCCGTTGGCGTGACCGTGTTCCAGGGCCGCCCGGCAATGCCCGTGGTCATCGCGGTGCTGGCGTGCGTGTTGCTGGTCACCGGCTACAACATCGCCCCGCCGAGCAACAACTCCGCGTTTTCGGTGGTCAACCGCACCATCGGCGGTACCTGTTTCCTGCTCACCGGCTTCATCGTCATGCAGGCGATCCGCGCGCGGCGCCAGGCCGAGCGCGCGCTGTGGTTGCAGGAAGGCGAGAACGGCGTGGCGGTGAGCCTGCACGGCGACCTGAGCCCGCATCAGATGGCCGAAGCGGCGTTGGGCGTGCTGTGCCATTACACCGGCGCCCAAGTCGGCGCGCTGTACCGGCTGGAAGGCGAACGCCTGCGCCTGGCGGGCGGCGTGGCGCTGGCCCCCGGGATTCCGCAGGAACTGCCGACCCGCGAAGGCCAGCTCGGCGAAACACTGCGCCAGCGCAAGGCCCGCCGCGTACGCGGCGTGGACGCCGCGCATCTGCAGATCAGTTCTGCCCTGGGCCGCAGTGGCAGCGCCGAACTGCTGCTGGCCCCGGTCACCGCCGATGGCACGGTGATCGGCGCGCTCGAACTGGGGCGAGGTGCCGGCGTGGATCACGAAGCCCGCGATCTGGAACTGCTGGAACGCTGCGGCGAAACCATCGGCGTGGCCCTGCGCACCGCGCTGCTGCGCGCCGAGCTGCTGGAACTGCTGGAGGAAACCCAGCGCCAGAGCGAGGAACTGCAGGCCCAGCAGGAAGAACTGCGCGTGGCCAACGAGGAACTGGAAGAGCAAAGCCGCAGCCTGCAGCACTCGCAGGTCAACCTCGAACAGCAGCAGGCCGAGCTGGAACAGACCAACGTGCAGCTGGAAGAGCGCACCCATGAACTGGAGGCGCAGCGCCAGCGCCTGCTCAATGCCCAGGCCGAGCTGGTGCGCAACAGCGAGGAACTGGCCACCGCTTCGCGCTACAAGTCCGAGTTCCTGGCCAACATGTCGCACGAGCTGCGCACCCCGCTCAACAGCTCGCTGATCCTGGCCAAGCTGCTGGCCGACAACCGCGACGGCACGCTGACCGCCGAGCAGGTGAAGTATGCCCAGGCCATCCATTCGTCCAACAACGACCTGCTGGCGCTGATCAACGACATCCTCGACCTGTCCAAGATCGAGGCCGGCCACGTCGAGCTGGCCGACGACACGCTGCCCACCGACTCGCTGCTGGCACGCCTGCGCGACACCTTCGACCCGCTCGCGCGGCAGAAGGGCCTGACCCTGGACATCAGCGCCGACCCCGGCGCACCGACGCAGATCATCGCCGACAGCCAGCGCCTGCAGCAGATCCTGAAGAACCTGCTGGCCAATGCATTGAAGTTCACCGAACACGGCAGCGTGAGCCTGAAGGTGCAGGCGCACGGGCCGCGCCGCGTACGCTTCGTGGTCTGCGACACCGGCATCGGCATCGCCCGTGACCAGACCGAGGTGATCTTTGAGGCCTTCCGCCAGGCCGACGGCAGCACCCGCCGCCGCTTCGGCGGCACTGGCCTGGGCCTGTCGATATCGCGCGACCTGGCGCTGCGCATGGGCGGCAACATCAGCGTGGAAAGCGAACCCGGCCGCGGCAGCTGCTTCACCCTGGAGCTGCCGGTGGATGGCGCGCCGGCCGAAGCCGCGCAGATGCCGCTGCCCCCGCCTGCTTCGGCGGCGCAGCCCAAGCCGCAGCCGCAAGCCCAGCACGGCACTGCATCGCCCACACCTTCGCCCGTGCACCACGCCGCACCCGCGGCCGCCGCGAGCGCGCATCACGCCACGCCGGCAAGCGCGAACGCCGTCGCTGGGCCGGTCGAGGACGATCGCCAGCATCGCAGCCGCCCGGGGCGATTGATTCTCGCCGTCGAGGACGATGTCACCTTCGCCCGCGCGCTGGTCAGCCTCGCCCACGACCTGGACTTCGATTGCGTCGTCGCGCCGACCGCCGAGGAAGCCCTGGCACTGGCCGCGCAGATGCGCCCCAGCGGCATCCTGCTCGACATCGGCCTGCCGGACGTCTCCGGCCTGAGCGTGCTCGAACGCCTCAAGCGCGACCCGGCCACCCGGCACATCCCCGTGCACGTGGTGTCGGCGGTGGAACGCACGCAGGTGGCGATGGAGCTGGGCGCGGTCGGTTTCCTGATCAAGCCGGCCACGCGCGAGCGCCTGGCCGGGGCCATCGCGCAGCTGGAGGAAACCAGCGCCCGCGCGATGCGCCGTCTGCTGATCGTCGAAGACGATCAGGAACTGCGCGAGAACCTGCAGCTGCTGCTGGCGCGCGACCAGCTGGAGATCGTCGCCGTCGGCACCATTGCCGAAGCCATCGAACAGCTTGTCGCCAACACCTTCGACTGCATGGTCACCGACCTGGCGCTGCCCGATGGCAGCGGCTACGACCTGCTTGAACGCATGGCCGGGCATGACGCGGTCGCCTTCCCGCCAGTGATCGTCTACACCGGCCGCGCGCTGACCCGCGACGAGGAACAGCGCCTGCGCCGCTATTCCAAGAGCATCATCATCAAGGGCGCGCGCTCGCCCGAGCGCCTGCTCGACGAGGTCACCCTGTTCCTGCACAGCGTGGAAGCCTCGCTGCCGAGCAACCAGCAGCGCCTGCTGCGCGAGGCGCGCCGGCGCGATGCGGTGCTCGACGGGCGCACCGTGCTGCTGGCCGAAGACGACGTGCGCAACATCTTCGCCCTGTCCAGCGTGCTCGAACCGCTGGGCGTGACCCTGGAGATCGCCCGCAATGGCCGCGAGGCGCTGGACCGCCTGGCCGTGCGCGATGTCGACTTGGTGCTGATGGACATCATGATGCCGGAGATGGACGGCCTGACCGCGATGCGCGAGATCCGCCGCAACCCGGACTGGCAGAACCTGCCGATCATCGCCCTGACCGCCAAGGCCATGGCCGATGACCGCGAGCACTGCCTGGAAGCCGGCGCCAACGACTACATCGCCAAGCCCATCGACGTGGACAAGCTGGTCTCGCTGTGCCGGGTGTGGTGCGCGCGGCAATGACCACCGCGGCGCTGTTCGACCTGGAGCTGGAGCTGCTGCTGGAGGCGATCTACCGGCGCTACCACTACGACTTCCGGCAGTACGCGGTGTCCTCGCTGCGCCGGCGCGTGCGCCAGGCCATGGGCCGCTTCGACTGCGCGCGCGTGGCCGACCTGCAGCACCGCCTGCTGCACGAACCGGACGTGTTTGCCCAGGCCATGCAGTACTTCACCGTGCAGGTATCGGAAATGTTCCGCGACCCGGACTACTTCCGCGTGCTGCGCGAGCAGGTGGTGCCGGTACTGCGCACCTATCCGTCCAGCAAGATCTGGGTGGCTGGCTGCAGCACCGGCGAGGAAGTGTGGTCGCTGGCGATCCTGCTGCATGAGGAAGGCCTGCTCGAACGCACGCTGATCTACGCCACCGACATCAACCCCGAGGCGCTGGCCGCCGCCGAGAGCGGCGTGTTTGACGTCAGCCGCATCGCCCAGTTCAGCCGCAGCTATCATCTGGCCGGGGGGCGTGCGTCGCTGGCGGACTACTACACCACCGCCTACAACGGCGCGCTGTTCGACCGCCGGCTCAAGCGCAACATCGTGTTTGCCGATCACAGCCTGGCCACGGACAACGTGTTTTCGGAGGTGCACCTGGTGTCGTGCCGCAACGTGCTGATCTACTTCAACCGCGGCCTGCAGGACCGCGCCATCGGCCTGTTCCACGAGGCTCTGGTGCATCGCGGCTTCCTCGGCCTGGGCAGCAAGGAATCGCTGCAGTTCGGCGCGCACGCCGCCGCGTTCGAGCCCTGCGCGCGCGAACAGCGCCTGTACCGGAAGGTTGCATGAGCAGCACGCACGCCCTGGCGCAACGCTACGACGCCATCGTCATCGGCGCCTCGGCCGGCGGCGTGGCCGCGCTGCGCGCGGTGCTGGGCAGCCTGCCGGCCGACCTGCCGGTGCCGGTGCTCATCGTCCTGCACCTGCCCCGCGACCGCCCCAGCAGCATCAGCGAAGTGCTCGATGGCGACTGCGCGCTGCCGGTGCGCGAGGCGGTGGACAAGCAGCCGCTGCGCCCGGGCACGGTGACCTTCGCCCCGCCGGACTACCACTTGCTGGTGGAAAGCCAGGACTCGCTGGCCTTGTCGGTGGACGACCCGGTGCTGTTCTCGCGCCCGGCCATCGACCCGCTGTTTGAAAGCGCCGCCGAGACCTTTGGCGAACGCCTGCTGGCGCTGCTGCTGACCGGCGCCAGCAGCGATGGCAGCGACGGCGTGGCTGCGGTGCGCCAGCGCGGCGGCACGGCCTGGATCCAGCAGCCCACCGACGCGGCCTCGCCGCTGATGCCCGCCTCGGCCCTGGCCCACGCCGGCGCCGATGCCGTGCTCACCCTGGATGCCTTATGCAAACGCCTGGCGGAGTTTCACGCATGAACCTGATCCATCCCGCCGCCCCGTTGGACGTCGCCGCGCCCGTCAACATCCTGGTGGTGGACGACGTGGCCGAGAATCTGGTGGCGATGGAAGCGCTGCTGCGCCGCGACGATGTGCGCGTGCTGTGCGCGCGTTCCGGCGCCGAGGCGCTGGAGCTGCTGCTGCAGCACGAGGTCGCAGTGGCCCTGCTCGATGTCCACATGCCGGAGATGGATGGCTTTTCCCTGGCCGAACTGATGCGTGGCGCGGCGCGCAGCCGCGAGGTGCCGATCATCTTCCTCACCGCCTCGCCCAGCGACCCAGTGCGCTCGTTCCAGGGTTACGGCGCCGGTGCGGTGGACTTCCTGCACAAGCCGATCGAGCCGCACGTGATTCTCGGCAAGATCAACGTCTTCATCGAGCTCTACCAGCAGCGCCGCCTGCTCAAGCTGCGCAACGAGTCGCTGGAACGTGCGCTGACCCTCAACGAAACGATGATGGCCGTACTCACCCATGACCTGCGCACGCCACTGTCGGTGATGCTGCTGTGCGCCGAAAAGCTGGCGCTGCAGCTGCCGCCTGACGCCGCCGCACAGCGCACACTGGGACAGATGGAAAGCAGCGGCCGGCGCATGGCGCGCATGGTCGAGCAGCTGCTGGACTTCTCGCGCATCCGCACCGGCGGCATCACCGTGCAACGCGCGCCGTGCGATGCCGGCGAGGTGGTGGCCGCGGTGCTGGAGGAAGCCCGGCGCCTGTATCCGGACGCCGCACTGCGCCTGCACACCGACGGCGACCTGAGCCTGCACGCCGATGCCGACCGCCTCTCGCAGATCGTCTCCAACCTGGTCAGCAATGCCCTGGTCCATGGCGAGGACGGCCAGGTGCACGTGACGCTGGACGGTAGCGACGGCGCACAGCTGCGGCTGACGGTAAGCAACCGCGGCCGCATCGCCCCGGACCTGCTGCCGCGCCTGTTCGAGCCGTTCAAGACCCGCTTCCACGCCAGCAACGGCCTGGGCCTGGGCTTGTTCATCGCGCACCAGTTCGCGCTGGCGCACGGCGGCGAGCTGAGCCCCCGCAACGAGGGCGAGCATGTGCGGTTCGAGGTGCGGTTGCCGCGGCGGGGGTAGAGGCGGTCATCAAGGCGCCTCCCGCCGGCACAGCAGCAACAGGCCGTGGCCGGTGGTGATGCCGATCTCGTCGCCGATGCGGAATCCGCAGGTTTCCAGCCAGCGGCCGTAGAGCCGCAGCGAGGGTACGGCGGGACTGAAGACGATCTCGCCGTGGTGCACGTCGCGGTAGGTGAAGCCCATCTTGCAGCGGGCGGGAATGTGATAGCCGGTGACAGCCGCGAGCCGGTCGGTGTGGATGCCTGCACCGGAACACCGAGGGGCGCGGCCGGAAAACGGAATCGGGGGATGGGGGTCGAACATGACGAACTCCTCAAGCGGAAGTCCGCCACCTGGAAAGGTAGCGGGCGATGCGTGGTTAGCGGACCGGAAAGCTCAAACGAAAAGACCGGCAGACCCATGGGTCTCCACGCACCACCCGCCGAAGCGAAACCCATGATCCAATGCCCGGAGGGCAAAGTCGCCAAGCATTGGACATGGGTGGTGTCATCGTTTGAACTTCTCGGGCCGCTAAACCCGGCCGCGCTGCCGCGGCCCGCACAGACTCCCGCATCAGCTCGAACTGCTCAACCTGAAATTCGGGTCGGTAATTTCCCACGCACTCGCGCCAAACCTGCTGCGAATGCGTCGCACGGCTGCGTCAACGCTTCTTGCGGTTCGCTTCCACCGCCGCGCGCACCAGCGCCTTGAAGGCCGCTTCGTCGAGCGTGTCGTGCTCGAAGATGTCCAGCGCGCGCCGCGTATTGCCATCCAGGCTGGAATTGAACAGGCCCTTGGGATCAGCCAATGCCGCGCCCCTGGCGAAGGTCAGCTTGATCTTGTCCTTGTAGCTTTCGCCGGTGCACAGGATGCCGCCGTGCGACCACACCGGTGTGCCGCGCCACTTCACTTCTTCCACAACTTCCGGGTCCGCGGCGTGGATCAAAGCGCGCACCTGGGCCAGGGCCTTGCCGCGCCAGTCGCCGAGTTCGGCGATGCGTGCGTCGATATGGCGCGAGGCGTCCGCGGCGACCGGTGCTGCCGTCTTCTTCGCTGCCGTCTTCTTCGTGGCCGCGGTCTTCTTCGTCGTGGCGGACTTGGCGATCATGGCGGGTCCTTGCGATGGGTAGTCACATGCGCTCTCCGGGCAGGCGGCTGGCCTGCAACACCCAGTCGCAGAAGGCCGCTTCGTCGAGTACGTCATGTTCGTGGATATGCAGGTAACGCACTTCGGCCTGCCGCGATTCCACCGGCGGCAGCGGCCGCAGCGCGGCCCCGCGGAAGAAAGCCACTTTCACGTAGCGCTCGAAGCAGTGATAGCTGAGGAACCAGCCCTGCCCTTCGAGGCCGTAGAAGGGCGAATTCCATTTCACCGCCTTGCGCACGCCGGGCACGGTGCGGGTCACCAGCGCATCGAGCTGGCGGCCGACGGCCTGTTTCCAGCCCGGCATCGCGGCGATGTAGGCCTGTACCGGCGCCTCACCCTCGCCCTTGGCGATCTGCGGGTTGCCACCGGAGAGCAGCCTGGGTTGCGAGCCGTCGTGGCCGGCGGCCGCCGAGGTGGTGCTGGCGCGGCGCCGGGTCATGGCGCGTGTAGCGCATGGCGCGCCAGCCGTAAGCCCTGAGTGCGGAAGAGCAACATGGAACTTCCTCGATCCTGCCTGGCGCCGATCCTAGGCAGCGCCCGACCTTGCGGCAAGCGGCAGCGCAGCGTCGGTTGCGCCGGTGCCGGCGCGCTGCTGCAGCAGCGCCCAATCCGCGGGCGTGTTGCAGTTGGCGAAGGCGGTGGTGGCCTCCGCCGCCGCCAGGGTCCGCACGCCCAACGCGGCCTGCAGGATCTGCAGCGAGCAGCGGGCGGCGGGGCCGGCAAGCAGCTCGTCCAGGCAGCGGCGCGTGGCGTCATCCAGTCGCAGCCGCATTGGCAGTCGCTGCCCGGCAAACACGCTGCAACGTTGCGCGCGGTCCCGCAGCAGCGTGGTCAGCAGCGCGGGCCGCAGCAACGGCATGTCCACGGCCACCACCAGCAGATCGCCATCGGGCAGGTGCCCGGCCACGCCGTGCAGGCCACCGAGCGGCCCACGCTGGTGTTGCAGGTCGGGAATGCCAGCGAATGCGGGGTAGGCGCCACTGACCACCACGCGCTGCACGCCGGCGCGCAACAGCAGCCCGCGCATGTGCGTCAGCAGTGGCTTGCCCTGCCAGTCGAGCATGGCCTTGTCGCGGCCCATGCGCGTGGATTGCCCGCCGGCCAGGATCACGCCGATGCAGGCCGCCGCGCCGCTCATGCCGATGCCTGCATCATCGCGATGGCCTGCAAGTGGCCCAGGCTCCACACCTCCACGTGAGTGCCGGCCTCCACGCTGGCAACGCCGGCCGGCGCCACGGCCCAGGCATTGGCCGCGCACAGCGGCAGCAGCCGGAACGATTCCTGCAAGGGCAGCACCATGGCCGACAGCTGTCCCCGCGCATCGCACGCCACCTGCGCACGGGCGCAGGTGTGCAGCGCCGCTGGCGTGCGCCAGGTTTCGCGCAGCGGGACGCGCCACGGCATTTCCGGCGCCAAACCGAGCATCGCCCGCAGCGCCGCTTCGACGAAGAAGCGCTGGCCCACCGCGGCCGCCACCGGGTTGCCGGGCAGCCCGAAGTACAACGGCCCTTCGCGCAGGCGCGCAAACAACAGTGGCTTGCCCGGCCGCAGTGCCACATGGTGCAAGCAGATCGCCGCGTGGCGCGCATGCAGGGCGCGCGGCACGAAGTCGAATGCACCAGCCGAGACCGCACCGGTACTCAGCACCAGATCCGGTGCCTGCGCCAGCGCGTCATCCAGGCATGAGTTGAAGCACGCGGGATCATCGGCCACCGCGCCCTGCCACACCACCTGCGCGCCAGCCGCTTCGAGCTGCATGCACAGGTATGGACGGTTGGCGTCGCGAATCTGTCCGGGCAACAGCGGCTGCAAAGGATCGCCGACCAGCTCGCCGCCGGTGGCCAGCACCGCCACGCGCGGCCGTCGCCGCACCGCCACGCGGGTCGCACCGAGGGCATGCAGCAGCATCATCTGCGCGGCGCCCAGGCGCTGCCCGACCTCGAGCACCGGCTGGCCGATGCACACGTCCTCGCCGCGGCGCCGCACATGCCGCCCTGCTTCCACCGCTGCATCCACGCGTACGCGGGTAACCCGGGCCGAGCCACGCGCCAGCACCGTGACCTGTTCGAGCGGCACCACAGTGTCCACGCCGCCGGGCAGGCAGGCGCCGGTCATGATCTCCCAGGCGCCGCGCCCATGCGCTGGCGGCGCGCCGGCGGGCTGGCAGCCGATCACCTCCAGTTCGGCGCCGGCGTGCAGCGGCGAGTCGGCGAAGGCCAAGGCATAGCCGTCCAGCGCGGCGTTGTCGAACGGCGGCAGGCACGCCGGGCTGATGAAGGCCTGCGCCAGCAAGCGGCCCTGCGCCTGCGCCAGCGGCAACTCCTCGGCGGGCAACAGCTCGGCATGTGCGCGCACCGCCGCCAGCGCTTCGCTATAGGCGTGCATCTCAGCCAGCCTTGCGCGCGGCAACGGCCGGCTCGGTCAGCACCTCGGGCAATACTTCGGCCAGCGCATTGCCGACCAGGATGACGCCAGGGGCGCCGTCGTTGCCCAGCACCGGCCAGTTCGCCAGTCCGGCCAGCGTGGTGCAGTGGCGACGTTCGCTCGGGCGGCTGGCATCCAGCACCAGCGCCGCCGGCGTATGTGCAGGCAGGCAGGCGCTCAGCGCGGCGGCCACCGCGGGCAGCCGGCGCATGCCCATGTAGATCGCCAGGGTGGTACCGCTGGCGGCGAGCGTGGCCCAGTCCGGCTCGCCGCCATCATGGGTGTGCGCGGTGACAAAGGTGACGCCGTGGCAATGCTCGCGATGGGTGAGCGACACGCCCAGGCCGGCCGCCGCCGCGAACGCCGCGCTGACGCCATTGATCACGCGCACGCCGATGCCGGCGCGGTGCAGGAAGGCGATCTCCTCGCCAGCGCGGCCAAACAGCAAGGCCTCGCCACCTTTCACCCGCACCACGCGCAGACCCTGTGCGGCGTAGCGGCGCATCAGCCGGCAGATGAACTGCTGCGGGGTGGAACGGCAACCGCCGCGCTTGCCGACGCGAATCACCCGCGCCGCGGGGGCCAACGCCACGATGTCAGGGTTGACCAGTTCATCGAGCAACAGCACCTGCGCCTGTGCCAACGCCTTGGCGGCGCCCAGGGTCAGCAGGTCGAGGTCGCCGGGGCCGGCGGAAAGCAGCACCACTTCGGGTCGGGCAGGGAGAACAGCGCGCATGGGGTCGCTCCGGTGAGGAAGGTCAGGCGGCGGTGACTTGCCGGCACAGCTGTGTCAGTTGCGGTACGCAGGAGCCACACACCGTGCCGCAGCCCAGCCGCTGCTTGAGCGCCGGCACATCGGCACCGCGCGCGATCTCGGCCTGGATCGCGGACAAGGCCACTTGCTGGCAGCTGCAGACGATGGGATCGCGACGCACGCCGCCGCGACGGCCGCCAGCGATCACCGCCAGGCGCGGTCCGCTCCAGCGCTGCGCCGCGAGCGCGGTGTCCAGCAGGCCCTGGCTTTCGGCGCTGGGCCGCGGATCGGTCAGCAGCATGGCGTCGATGTAGTCGCCGTCCGCTTCGCGGCGCCAACCGACGCGGCGCAGCACGCCGCGCCGCGCGTCCTGGTATTCGAGCAGGTCCGGGCTGGCGGGGAACGCGAGTGCGGCATGCAGGCGCGCCAGCCATTCGGCAGGCGGACGCTGCGCGCAGGCCACGCGCAGCGCTACCCAGGCAGACGCGCCCAGGACGCTGTCGTCGCTGTCCTTGCGGCGCTCGGCATGCAGTACCAGATGCGCATAGCCGCAGTCGCGCAGCAAGGGTTGCAGGCGGGCACGCAACGCCAGTGCATCGCCACGCCGCGCAGCCAGCAGATGCCAGCCGAAGCTGGCCGCTTCCACGCGCACGGCCGCGTGCTTGAGCTCGGGCTGTTGCGAGGTCGCATCCACTGCCGGCGTGCTTACTTCATTGATGCCGCCGCTGGCCAGCTGCTGGCCGCTCCAGTGCATGGCGGCAAACACGCAGCCCGATTGCACCTCGTCGGACAGTTCCAGCGGCAGCACCAGCGCGCCGCGCTTGCTGCTGACCTGCACCAGCGCGCCGGCCGCAAGCCCGCGCCGCGCGGCGTCGTCCGGGTGCATGCGCAGTGCCGGCTCCGGGCTGTGCGCATAGGCCTGCGGGATGCGTCCGCTGCGCGACATGCCGTGCCACTGGTCGCGCAGGCGCCCGGTCAGCAAGCGCAGCGGATAGCGCGCGGAGATGGGCTCGGCCACCGGACGATAGGCAGCGGCGTGGAAGCGTGCGCGGCCATCGTCGGTCGCAAAGCGCCCGTCGGCATAGCGCCGCGCCTGGCCCTGGGTGGCACCGGCCGGGTACGGCCACTGTTGCGGGCCCTGTTCCAGGCGCGCGTAGTCCAGGCCGCCGATATCGAGGTCGCGGCCGAGCGTCAGGCGGCGGTGCTCGTCGAATATCTGCGCCGGGTTCTGGAATGGGAACAGGTCGGGCGCGCCAGGCGCGAGCCGTGCCTGCAGCCGGCGTGCGACTTCGCAGGCAATCCAGGCATCGCTGCGCGCCTGTCCCGGCGGCGCCACCGCGGCGCGCACCCGGGTGATGCGGCGCTCGGAATTGGTCACCGTGCCGTCCTTCTCGCCCCACGTCGCCGCCGGCAGCAGCACGTCGGCGAAAGGCACGGTGTCGGTTTCGGCAAAGGCCTCCTGCACGATCACCAGCTCGGCGGCAGCCAGCGCTTCGCGCACGTTGGCGATGTTGGGCATCGAGTGCGCCGGGTTGCTGCAGGCAATCCACACCGCCTTGATCCGCCCGCTACGCAAGCCCTCGAACAGCGGCACGGCGGTGGCACCGGGCGCGGACGGCAGGCGCCCGGGCGGCAGTTGCCACAGCGCTTCGAGCTCGGCGCGGTCGCCGGCGTCGCCAAGTTCGCGGTGCGCGGCCAGCATCGTCGCCATGCCGCCGACCTCGCGCCCCCCCATGGCGTTGGGCTGGCCGGTCAGCGAGAACGGGCCGGCGCCCGGGCGGCCGATCTGCCCGGTCGCCAGATGCAGGTTGATCAGCGTCTGGTTCTTGTCGGTGCCGTGCACGGACTGGTTCAAGCCCATGCAGTACAGCGACAGGAACGCAGGGCTGCGCCCGATCCACTCGGCCGCCTGCACCAGGTCCTGCTGGGCGATGCCGCAGATTTCCGCGCTCACTCGCGGCGTGTAGTCGCGCAGCAGCTGCTTGAGCGCGGCAAAGCCTTCGGTATGCGCCTGGATGTAGCGCGCATCCACCCAGCCTTCCCAGATGAGGTGGTGGAGGATGCCGTTGAACAGCGCCACGTCGGTGCCGGGCTGGATGGCCAGGTGCAGGTCGGCCATGGCCGCGGTGTCGGTGCAGCGCGGATCGACCACGATCCAGCGCGTATCCGGATGCGCCGCGCGCGCCTGCTCCAGGCGGCGGAACAGCACCGGGTGCGCATAGGCCATGTTGCTGCCGGCAAACAGCACGGTGCGCGCGTGCTCCAGGTCTTCGTAGCAGGTCGGCGGTCCGTCCGCGCCAAACGCGCGCTTGTAGGCCGACACCGCGCTGGACATGCACAGGCGCGAGTTGGTGTCGATGTTGGCGGTGCCGAGCAGGCCCTTGGCGAGCTTGTTGAAGACGTAGTAGTCCTCGGTCAGCAATTGCCCGGAAAGATAGAAGGCCACCGCATCCGGGCCGTGCTCGCGGACGATGGCGGCCAGGCGCACGGCAACATGGTCCAGGGCCTGTTCCCAATCGACCGCGTGGCGCGGCGCATCGCGGCGATGGCGCAGTTGCGGCACGAGCAGGCGCCCGGCATGGTCGGCCACGCTCTGCGGCAGGGCGCGGCCCTTGCTGCACAGGCGACCGTGATTGGCCGGATGTTCGGGGTCGCCGTCGATGCCGACGATCTTCTCGGCATCCGCACCATGCTCGCTGTGGATCAACACGCCGCAGCCGACACCGCAATAGCAACAGGTCGAGCGCGTGGTGCGGCGCTGCACTGCCGTGGCAGGGGAGTCCGCGGCCAGCGTGGCGGCGTCCGGCACCAGGCTCACGGCACCGCCTGTGCAGGCACTTCCTGCGCGATGGCGACAGCCTGCGGCACGATCCACACCACGCCGTCCTCCACCCGCACCGGATAGCGCGGCGTGCAGCCCACATCCGGTGCCCGCGCCTGGCCGTCGTCGAGCGCGATCAGCCAGCCGTGCAGCGGGCAGGCCACCTGCTCGCCGGAAACAATCCCCTGCGACAGCGGCCCGCCCTTGTGCGGACAGCGATCACGCAGGGCAAACACGCGCTCGCCAGCGGTGCGGAACAGCGCAATCGGGGCCAGGCCGTCGATCTGCAACACGCGCGCGCCGGCCACGGGCAGTTCTTCCAGGCGGCATACGCGCACCCACTGTGGTTGCTGATGCATCTCAGGGCTCCAGGCTGGCGACGGCGGCGGGCTGCACTTGCAGCGGCTGGTATTCCTCGCGGCGGGCACCGGCCACGCGCGCCTCCCACGGGTCCTGCAATCCTTCCAGCGAATACAGCAGGCGTTCGTACAGGGCGTTGCGGCGGTCGGCATCGTCGACGACCTGGGCGCGGATGTAGTCGAGCCCGACGCGCTCGATGTAATGCACGGTACGGTCCAGGTAATACGCTTCCTCGCGATACAGCTGCAGGAAAGCGCCGACGTACTCGCGCACTTCCTCGGCGGTGCGCACCTTGACCAGAAAGCGCGCCACCTCGGTCTTGATGCCACCGTTGCCGCCGACGTGGATTTCCCAGCCCGAATCGACCGCAATGATGCCCACGTCCTTGATTCCGGATTCGGCACAGTTGCGCGGGCAACCCGACACCGCCAGCTTGACCTTGTGCGGGCTCCACATGTTGGCCAGCATGGTTTCCAGTTCGATGCCCATTTGCGTGCTGTTCTGCGTGCCGAAGCGGCAGAACTCGCTGCCCACGCAGGTCTTCACCGTGCGGATCGACTTGCCGTAGGCATGGCCGGACTTCATCCCCAGGTCGCGCCACACGTCCACCAGATCCTGCTTCTGCACGCCGAGCAGGTCGATGCGCTGGCCACCGGTTACCTTGACCATCGGGATGCTGTAGCGCTCGGCCACGTCGGCAATGCGGCGCAGCTCGGCGGCGTTGGTGACCCCGCCCTTCATCTGCGGCACCACCGAGAAGGTGCCGTCCTTCTGGATGTTGGCGTGAGCACGCTCGTTGATGAAGCGCGACTGCGGGTCGTCCACGGCCTCGCGCGGCCAGGTCGAGAGCATGTAGTAGTTCAGCGCCGGGCGGCAGGTCGCGCAGCCATTGGGCGTGCGCCATTCCAGGAAGGCATGGGCCTGGGCATGGCTGAGCAGGCGGTGCTCGCGTATGGCCTTGCGCACTTCGCCGTGGCTGAGGTCGGTGCAGCCGCACACGGCCTTGGTCTTGGGCGTTTCCTGGAAGTTGGAGCCCAGGCAATTCATCAGCAGCTGTTCGACCAGGCCGGTGCATGAGCCGCAGGAGCTGGCCGCCTTGGTGTGCTTCTTCACCTCGTCCACGGTGAACAGGCCCTGCTCGGTGATCGCCTTGACGATCGTGCCCTTGCACACGCCGTTGCAGCCGCAGACTTCGTCGCTGGCGGCCATGGCGCTGGCGCGGTCCTGGCCGCCGGTGCCGGCATCGCCCAGGGCGGTCTCGCCGAAGATCAGCTGCTCGCGCAGCGACTGCATCGGCGTGCCGTCCTTGAGCAGCTTGAAATACCAGCCGCCGTCGGCGGTATCGCCATACAGGCAGGCGCCGACCAGGCGGTCGTCGCGGATCACCAGCTTCTTGTAGATGCCGGCGCCCGGGTCGGACAGCACGATCTCCTCGCTGCCATCGCCGCCCATGAACTCCCCGGCCGAGAACAGGTCGATGCCAGTGACCTTGAGCTTGGTCGAGGGCACCGAGCCGCGGTAGATGCCGATGCCGAGCTGGGCCAGGTGGTTGGCGCAGACCTTGGCCTGCTCGAACAGCGGCGCGACCAGACCGTAGGCGGTGCCGCGATGGTTGGCGCATTCGCCCACCGCATAGACGCGCGGATCGAACGTCTGCAGGCTGTCGTTGACCACGATGCCGCGTGCGCAATGGATGCCGGCTTCCTCGGCCAGCTGCGTGTTCGGGCGGATGCCGGCGGCCATCACCACCAGGTCGGCGGGGATCTCGCTGCCGTCTGCCAGGCGCACGCCGACGACCTCACCGGCAGCGTTGCCGAGCAGCGCACTGGTGGAAGCTTCCAGACGGAATTGCAGACCGCGCCCCTGCAGCGACTTCTGCAGCAAGCCAGCAGCCACCGGGTCGAGCTGGCGTTCCAGCAGCCAGCCGGCCAGATGCACCACGGTAACCTGCATGCCGCGCGCCGCAAGCCCGTTGGCCGCTTCCAGGCCAAGCAGGCCGCCGCCGATCACCACCGCGTGGCGCTTGTGCCGCGCGGTGTCGATCATCGTGCGGGTGTCGCGGATGTCGCGGTAGCCGATGACGCCGGCCAGCTCCTTGCCCGGCACCGGCAGCACGAACGGTTGCGAACCGGTGGCGATGAGCAGGCGATCGTATTCGGCCTCGCTGCCATCGGCCGCGAGCACGCGCCGGCGCACGCGGTCGATGCGCTGCACCGCCTTGCCCAGGTGCAGACGGATGCCGTGCTCCTGATACCAGGACAGCGGGTTGAGGACGATGTCGTCGAAGTCCTGCTCGCCGGCCAGCACCGGCGAGAGCAGGATGCGGTTGTAGTTCGGATGCGGTTCGGCGCCGAACACGGTGATGTCGTACATCTCCGGCGCGAGCTTGAGCAGTTCCTCGACCGTGCGGATGCCGGCCATGCCGTTGCCGATCACCACGAGGCGCGGCTTGTGGATGGGCTTGTTGATGGGCTTGTTGATGGGCTTGTCCATGCGCGCGCCTCAGACCCGTGCCGCGCCAGCGGCGCTCCAGCGGTTGCGCCATTCGTGGCGCACCCCCGCCAACCATGCCCACGCCGCCAGCGCGCAACCGGCAAACAGCCACAGCCCTGGCGCATAGCTGCCGGTGTGCTGCTTGATGACGCCCAGGCCAGCGGCCAGCGCGAAGCCACCGAGCCCGCCGGCCATGCCGATCAGGCCGGTGATGACCCCGATCTCGCCGCCGAAGCGCTGCGGCACCAGCTGGAACACTGCGCCGTTGCCCGCGCCCAGGCACAGCAGCGTCAGCACGAACAGCGCCAGGGTCACGCTTGCGCCGCCCACGCCGCTGCCCGCGGCCGCCACCAGCAGCGCAACGGCCAGATACACGCCCAGCAGCGAGCGCGTGCCGCCGATGCGGTCAGCAATCACGCCCCCGAGCGGGCGCATCACCGAGCCGGCCAGCACGCAGGCGGCGGTGGCCCAGCCGGCGTTGCGCGCGTCGAAGCCGAACTGGTCGTGAAAGTAGCCAGGCAAGGCGCTGGCGAAACCGGCGAAGCCGCCAAAGGTAATGGCGTAGAAGAACATGAAGCGCCACGAATCGCGGTTGCCGACCAGCACGCGGCCGTAGTCGGCCCAGTGCTTGCGCGGCACCACGCCGGGCGCCTCGCGCGCGACCAGCGCAAACACCAGCAAGGCCGCCAGCAACGGCAGGCAGGCCAGACCAAACACATTGCGATAGCCGTACGCGGCGGCCAGTGCCGGCGCAAACAACGCAGCCAGCACGGTGCCGGAATTGCCGGCGCCGGCAATGCCCATCGCCGTGCCCTGGTGCTGCGGCGGATACCAGCGCGAAGCCAGCGGCAAGGCCACCGCGAACGATGCGCCGGCCACGCCCAGCATCACTCCCAGCAGCAGCACCTGGGCGAAGGAGTCGATGCCCCAGCGCCAGGCCACCAGCAGGCTGGCGATCACCACCACCTGCGCCAGCAGGCCGGCACGCCTGGCACCGATGCGGTCGGCCAGCATGCCCAGGAACAGGCGCAACACCGCGCCACACAGGATCGGCACGGCCACCATCAGTGCGCGCTGCTGCATGTCCAGCCGCAGCGCTTCGGCGATCTGCACCTGCAGTGGGCCGAGCAGATACCAGACCATGAAGCTCAGGTCGAAATACAGGAACGAGGCAAACAATGTCGGGGTATGACCGGATCGCCAGAACGAACGATTCATGCATCCATCTCCGCAGTGCGTGGCGAAAAAAAAAGCGCCCCTCCGGTGATCCGGAAGGACGCCTTTGTCCTGGGCGCAGCGGGCCGCCGTTGGCCCGCTGCGCCGTGTTCGAGTTGTGCGGGAACGCCGTTGTCCCCGCCACCTGTCACGCAAGGGCCATGCCAAGCGCTGGCGCGGGTCGCAAGTGGTTGATCGGCAACGTGATGCGCACTAGCCGGGCATGCTCAGGGCGCTTGGCCGACGCCCCGCTTTCGTGCGTCTGCACGGCCTTGTGCACTGCAACAGTGCAAGCCCAGCGTGCTCAGAAGTCCGGCGCACCCTCGCGGCGGTCGCTGCGCGGAACGGTCACGCCGATCGCGGCAGCGGCGCGGCGGTAGCTGTGCAGACGGTGGATGTCCTGCAAGCGCATCGCATCCATCGCCGCGTTCCCGCACCAGCCCCAGCGCACGAACTGGCGGAACAACCATTCACCATCGGACAGCCATGGCAGGTTGACGGCACCGTCGCGATGGAAGGCCAGCGCCTGCGGATCGCGCGGATCTTCGGCCAGGCATTGCGCCAGCTGTGCTTCGGATGCACCGATCAGCTCCGGCTCGGCCAGCCAGCGCGCGCACTGGCGGCGATGGTCGGGCGACTCGTCGAGCCAGCGGCAGGCGGCGAGCACGCAGGCGATCAGCGCTTCAGCGAGTTCGGGTTGCAATGCCGCCAGATCACGACGGCAGGCCAATACCTTTTCCGGGTGGCCAGGCCACAGCGCGCCGCTGCGGACCACGCGCCGGCCGCTGCCCTGTGCCTCGGCCACGGTTGCCCAGGGCTCGCCGCTGCAATAACCGTCGATCTCCCCTGCCGCCAGTGCAGCGGGCATCTGGGGTGGCGGAATGCTCAGCGCATCGATGGCCCGCATCGGATCGACGCCCGATGCCGCCAGCCAGTGATAGAGCCACAGCGCATGGGTGCCGGTGGGAAAGGTCTGCGCCAGTACCGGACGCCGTGCAAGACCGGCGAACACCTGCGGCAGCGACTGCCCGGCGAGCAGCGCATCGGCAAGCGCGCGTGCCAGGGTGATGGCCTGCCCGTTCTGGTTCAGCGTGAGCAGCCAGGCCATCGGCGCGGCGGGCCCGGCGATGCCCAGGTCGATGCCCAGCACCATGCTCGCCGGCAGATGCGCGGCCTGCACTTCACCGCTGAGCAGGCGGTCGCGCACCGTGGCCCACGATGCCTGGCGACGCAGCTGCAGCTGCAGGCCATGCGTCCGATCCAGGCCCAGGCGGCTGGCCGCGACCAGGGGCGCGCAGTCGATCAGCGGCATGTAGGCCACCGCCAGCGGCACTGCCTCGCGTTCGTTCATGCGCTCATCCCCACAGTTCGGCCAGGTCCACGATGCGCCGCGCCACTTCGGCCAGCTTCAGGCCCTGCTTCATCGCCTGCTGGCGCAGCGCGGCATAGGCCTCGGCTTCGCTCAGGCCACGCCGGCTCATCAGCACGCCCTTGGCGCGGTCGATCAACTTGCGGTCATCCAGCGCCTGCTGCACTTCGTCCAGGCGCTTGCGCATGCCCGCTTCCTGTTCAAAGCGCGCCAGCGCGACCTGCACGATCGGCGCCAGCCGCGCCGGCGACAGGCCATCGACGACATAGGCGGTCACGCCCGCACCGACCGCGGCTCGGATCAGCGCGTCCTCGCCATTGCCGGAGAACATCACCACCGGGCGCGGCGCGTGGCTGTGCAGCATGGCCAGTTGTTCGAGCGCATCGCGCGAGGGCGAATCCACGTCGATGACCACCACGTCGGGCTGGCCGCTCTCGACCGCGCGCAGCAGCGCCGAGGTGCCTGCCACTTCGGCCAGCACCTCATAGCCGGCCGACACCAGGGCCTGGCGCAGCTCGCCAATCGGCTTGTCGGTATCGTTGACCAGGAGAATCCGCATGGCCGCCCTGCACATGGACAGAGCCCGATGTTGCCATGCAACATGAGGCGCTGCGAGACCCCTGCCCTCTTGTTGGAGCCGCCATGCCGCTGTTCCCGATGTTTGCCGACCTGCGCGGGCGTGCGGTGCTGGTGATCGGCGCCGGCGAGGTCGCCACGCGCAAGGTGCAGGCCTTGCTGCGTGCGGGTGCCCAGGTCCGCATCCACGCGCGCGAGTGGTCGCCGCCCCTGCAAGCCCTGCTGGCGCAGGGCACGGTGGCGCGGCTGGAAGGCGACTTCGACCCGGCCTGGCTGGACGACGCGTGGCTGGCCGTGGCCGCCACCGACGACGAAGCGCTGAACCAGCGTGTGGCCGAAGCGGCGGCGGCGCGGCGGCGCTGGGTCAACGTGGTCGACGATGCCGCGCGCTCTTCCTATCAGGTGCCGGCGGTGATCGACCGCGCGCCCTTGCAGCTGGCAATCTCCTCCGGCGGTGCGGCGCCGATGCTGGCGCGGCGCCTGCGCGAACGGCTGGAAATGGAACTGGACCCGTCACTGGGTGCGCTGGCGACGCTGTTCGAGCAGCATCGCGCCGCGATCCGCCAGGCCTTGCCGGAACCGGCGCTGCGCCGGCGCTGGTTCGACCAGATGCTCGATGGTCCGCTGCCCAGCCTGGTACGCGAAGGCGCAATGCAGGCAGCCGAACGCAGCCTGCTCGACAGCCTGCACGCCGGCGCGCGCGACCGCGGCGGCCACGTGGCCCTGGTCGGTTGCGACGCGGAGCAGCCCGACCTGCTGACCCTGCGCGCGCTGCGGGTGTTGAACCAGGCCGACCACATCGTGGTGGTCGGCGCCGTGGGTGAAGCGGTGCTGGAGATGGCGCGCCGCGATGCCGTGCAGTCCTTCGTCGCTGGCACCGATGGCTTGCTTGCGATCTTGCTCGATCACGCCGCCGCCGGCCGGCGCGCGACCTGCCTGCGCGCCGGCGGCTTCGAGGATGCGGCGGGCGTGGCGCTGCTTGTGGCATTGCAGGCGCAGGCGGTGTCCTGCGAAAGCGTGCCGGCGGCGCAGCGGTTTCAACGCTGAACAAAGAGGCCGCACGAGGCGGCCTCTCCGACGGCGTGCGGTCGCGGCGCGACCGCGTCCGTCACTTGCGCTGCGCGGCGCTGCTGTCGCGCGTAGCGCGGAACTCCGAATCGGTGCTCCAGTTCGGCCACTGCTTCGAGTCCGCCAGCTGCATGCCCAGGGTATAGAGGATGGACAGGTCACGCGCGGCACCGGCGAAGGTCCAGTCCGGCTGCCACTCGTCGCCCTGCTGGTGGTAGCGCTTGGCGGTGTATTCGTCCGAAGCCGCCTTGCCCGCGGCCACGCCGCCCACTTCCCAATCCTGGCCGGCCGAGTACGACAGCGCCGGCACGCCACGCTTGGCGAAGGAGAAATGGTCAGAGCGGAAGAAGTAGCCGGCTTCAGGCTTCGGGTCCGGGGTGTAGCGCAGACCGCGCTGGCCGGCGACAGCCTTGAGGTCATCGAGCAGTTCAAGCTTGGCGGTGCCGTAGATGCCGAAATCGCGCGATGGCACGTTCGGGCTCATGCCGTCCATGTTGATCACGGCCACGGTCTTCTCCAGCGGGTACAGCGGTTTGGCCGCGTAGTACTCCGAGCCGAGCAGGCCCTTCTCTTCAGCGGTAACGGCCAGGAACACGACCGAGCGCTGCGGCCTGGGGCCGGCGGCGAAACCGCGCGCCAGTTCCAGCAACGCGGCGGTGCCGCTGGCGTTGTCCAGGGCGCCGTTGAAGATGGTGTCGCCCTGGGCATCGGGCTTCCCCACGCCGATGTGGTCCCAATGCGCGCTGTAGACCAGGGTTTCGTCCGGCTGGCGGCTGCCTTCCAGGCGGGCCACGACATTGTGCGAGGTGATGACGTCGGTCTTCACCGCATACTTGGCGCTGAGGCCTTCGCCCTTCAGTTCGACTGGCTTGAAGTCGCGCGACTGCGCCTGCTTCTTCAGCGTGTCGAAGTCCAGGCCGGACTGCTTGAACAGCTGCGCGGCCAGATCGCGCTGGATCCAGCCTTCGATCTTCGGGTGCGCCGAAGCGGGCTGGTCGCGGACCACGTCGAACATGGTGTTGGTATTGGAGCTGGCCACCGTGGCCCAGCCATAGGACGCCGGCGCGGTTTCATGCACCACCAGCACGCCGAGCGCGCCCTGGCGCGCGCCCTCTTCGTACTTGTAGGTCCAGCGCCCGTAGTAGGTCATGCCCTTTCCGTCGAAGTCGCCCTTGCCGGTCTCGAAGTCCGGGTCGTTGATCAGGACCACGGCGATCTTGCCTTTGAGATCGACGCCCTTGAAGTCGTCCCAGTTGCGCTCGGGCGCCTTGACGCCGTAGCCGACGAACACCAGCGGCGCGTTGCTCACGTCCACCTCGCTGGAGCCGTCGAGCGCGGCGCGGATCGCGATTTCCTTGCCCTGGGTCAGCGGCTGCGCCTTGCCCTTGAGGTCCAGCGCCAGCGTCGGCGTGCCGACGATGTCGGCCTTGCGCAGCGGCACGGCCTGGGTCCACAGGCGCTTGCCATCCTGCAGGTCACCGCCGGGTTGCAGGCCTGCGGTCTGGAACTGCTGGCTCAGGTAGGCGATGGTCTTTTCCTCGCCCGCGGTGGCCGGGCCGCGGCCTTCGTAGGCGTCGGAGGCCAGCTCCTTGACGTCCTGCGACATGCGTTTGCCATCAAACTGCGGCGTGGCCGCATACAGGGCAGTGGACACCGACAACGCCAGCAGACCGATCACGACTCGCTTCACCGTGCACCTCGAAGAATGGGATTCCCCGAGTGTAGGCATGGCGGGCGCGGCTTGGCATGTGACTTTTGGCGGGTCTGTGGCTGGACCGGCCTGTTGCCAGCCTCAGCGTCCCTGTAGGAGGGGCTTCAGCCCCGACGAGCGAAGTCGCGATCCGTCAGATCACGGTCGCGGCTGGCAGACATCCGACATGCCGCCGAATCACAGCGCCGGCTCGTAGCCGTCCACATCGCCCACCCGCGCCAGCAGGCGCCGGCTGTGCGGGTCCAGGCCCTCCAGGCGCACGTCCAGGCCATGGTGGCGCAGGCGCAACACCGCCTGGTCCAGCGCGGCAGCAGCAGTGATGTCCCAGAAATGCGCGCGACTGACATCGATGCGCACCTTGCGTGCGCTGACCTGGCGCGGGTCAAACGCCTCCAGGAACGCATCAGCCGAGGCGAAGAACACCTGCCCGCTGACCTTCCACACATGCACGCCATCGGCTTCGCTGGCTTCCACGCGCAGCAGGCGCGCCACCTTGAAGGCAAAGAACACACCACTGAGCAGCACACCCACTCCCACGCCCGCGGCCAGGTTGTGCGTGGCCAGGGTGACGGCCACGGTCGCCAGCATCACCGCCGAAGAGGTCCGCGGGTGACGCACCAGCTGGCGCAACGAACGCCAGTCGAAGGTCTCCACCGACACCATCACCATCACCGCGACCAACGCCACCACCGGCACCTGCGCCACCCACGGCCGCAGCAACACCATCAGCACCAGCAGCAGCACGCCGGCAAACAGCGTGGACAAACGCCCGCGCCCGCCGTACTTCACGTTGCCCACGGTCTGCCCGATCATGCCGCAGCCGGCAATGCCGCCGAACAGGCTGGCGGCGATATTGGCCACGCCCAGGCCGGTGCATTCGCGGTTCTTGTTGCTGGGAGTGTCGGTCAGTTCGTCGACCACGCGCGCGGTCATCATCGACTCGAGCAGGCCGACCATGGCGATCGCCAGCGCTGGCATGGCGATGATGCGCAAGTTCTCCAGGGTCAGCGGCACACCCAGGCCCTGCAGCTGCGGCAAGGCGTCGGGCAGGCGGCCAAGGTCGGCCACGGTCTTGACCGGCAAGTCGAAGCCCACCGCCACGGCGGTCAGCACCGCCACGCACAGCAGGGGCGAGGGAATCGCCGCCAGGCCAGGCAGGCGCAGCCGCGGCAAGCCGTAGATCAGCGCAACGCCCAGTGCCAGCATCGCCCAGCTGGCGAGGTTGGCGCCGATCACGTGCGGCAGCTGCGCCGAGAAGATCAGCACGGCCAGCGCATTGACGAAGCCGGTGCGTACCGAACTGCTGACAAAGCGCATCAGCACGCCCAGCCGCAGCAGGCCGAACACGATCTGGATGGCACCAGCGAGCATGCCGGCCGCCAGCAGGTACGGGAGCCCATGCGCGGCCACCAGCGGCGCGGCGACCAGGGCCACCGAGCCGGCGGCCGCGGAGATCATCGCCGGCCGCCCGCCGCTGAAGGCGATGACGATCCCGATCACGAAGGACGCGAACAGGCCGACCTGCGGGTCCACGCCGGCTACCGCGGCAAAGGCGATCACTTCCGGGATCAGGGCGAAGGTGGCGACGGCGCCAGCCAGCAGTTCGCGCAGGGGCGTGGCACGCCACTGCGACAATTCGTTACGGAGAGCGATCATGGGCAAACCTGGGGGGCGACGCGGGCAGCCCGCGGACCGCAGCAGCGCGGCGGGGCAAGGCGGACGAAGGGGGCGCGCATTTTCCCACGGGGTTACACGCGGTACCAGCACGGGTGCCGACGCCGGCATACGGGTCGATATCCCTGCCGTTGGTCACTATCGGCCAGCGCCGCGAACGTCTAGCCTCAGGGGTTCGTCACGTCCAAGGAGGACCCCATGATCCGACCGCTTTCGTTGTTGATCGCCGGCGTGCTGGGCGCCGGTGCCGGGCTTGCCCCGGACGCCCCTGCCGCGCCGCAGTCGCTGGCCAGGAACACCACCGCCCAGGCCAACATCCCGGATATCGCCTATACCCGCTTCACCCTGCCCAACGGCCTGACCGTGGTGGTGCATGAGGATCACAAGGCGCCGGTCGTGGCGGTCAGCATCTGGTACCACATCGGCTCGGCCGACGAGCCCACCGGCCGCACCGGCTTTGCCCACCTGTTCGAGCACCTGATGTTCTCCGGCTCCGAGAACAACAAGGGCACCTATTTCCAGCCGTTCGAGAAGGTCGGCGCGACCGACATGAACGGCACCACCTGGTTTGACCGCACCAACTACTTCGAGACCGTGCCGACCACGGCGCTGGATACCGCGCTGTGGATGGAGTCCGACCGCATGGGCCACCTGCTCGGCGCGATCGGCCAGGCCGAACTCGATACGCAGCGCGGCGTGGTGCAGAACGAGAAGCGCCAGGGCGAGAACCGCCCCTATGGCCGCGTGGACCAGAACATCCTGTCCAACCTCTTCCCGGCCAACCACCCGTACCAGCACGACACCATCGGTTCGATGGAAGATCTGGACGCGGCCTCGCTGGCCGACGTCAAGAAGTGGTTCACCGACAACTACGGCGCGGCCAACACCACGCTGGTGCTGGCCGGCGACATCACCGTGGCGCAGGCGCGCGAAAAGGCGATGAAGTACTTCGGCGACATCCCCGCCGGCCAGCCGGTGGCGCGCCAGCAGCCGTGGATTACCGCGCTGCCGAAGCAGACCCGTGGCGTGCAGCACGACCACGTCTCGCAGCCGCGCATCTACCGCACCTGGGTGGCGCCGCAGCTGGGCACCGATGATGCGATCTCGCTGGACCTGGCCACCACCGTGCTCGGCGGCGGCAAGACCTCGCGCCTGTACCAGCGCCTGGTGTACCAGGACAAGCTGGTGGACGACGTGTCCGCGGCCATCCAGCCGTTCGCGCTGGCCAGCCAGTTGCAGATCCAGGCCGACGTGAAGGCTGGCGTGGACCCGGCCAAGGTCGAGGCCGCCATTGCCGACGAACTGCAGAAGTTCCTCGCCCAAGGCCCGACCGCCGACGAACTGCAGCGCGCGCAGGTGGCCTTCCGTGCCGGCTTCGTGCGCGGCCTGGAGAAGGTCGGCGGCTTCGGCGGCAAGGCCGTGATCCTGGCCGAAGGCCAGGTCTATCGTGGCGACCCCGGTGCCTACCGCAAGGACCTGGAGCGTGCCGCGGCCGCGACCCCGGCCAGCGTGCAGAAGGCCTCGCAGACCTGGTTCGGCAAGGGCGATTACCTGCTCACCGTACTGCCGGCCGGCGAAGGCTTCGACCCGGCCGCCGAAGACAAGGCCGTCGTCGCCCTGCCTGCTGCCGAAGGCAAGCCGGCGCCGCAGCTGCCGGCCAGCGCCAAGACCACGTTCAAGGTGGCCAAGAGCGCGGTGGACCGCAGCAAGGGCGTACCGGAGACCACTCAGTTCCCGAGCCTGAGCTTCCCGCAGTTGCAGCGCGGCAAGTTGAAGAATGGCATCGAGGTCATCCTGGCCGAGCGCAACACTGTGCCGGTGACGCAGATCGAGCTGATGTTCGACAGCGGCTATGCCGCCGACCAGGGTGGCAAGCTCGGCACCGCCAGCTTCACCAACGCGCTGATGGGCGAAAGCACCAGGACGCTTGATTCGGTGGAAGTGGCCAAGCAGCGACAGCGCCTGGGCGCGATCCTGAGCAATGGCTGCGATCTGGACATGTGCAGCGCCTCGCTCAATGCGCTCAACGATCAGCTGCAGCCGTCGCTGGCGTTGTTCGCCGACACCGTGCGCAACCCGGCGTTCAACGCCGAGGACATCGAGCGCATCCGCGCGCAGTGGCTGGCCGGCATTGCGCAGGAAAAGACCCAGCCCAACGGCCTGGCTCTGCGCACGCTGCCGCCGCTGCTCTACGGCAACGGCCATGCCTACAGCATCCCGCTGACCGGCAGTGGCAACGAGGCCTCGATCAAGTCGCTGCAGGCCGATGATCTGCGCCGCTTCCAGCAGCAGTGGCTGCGCCCGGACAACGTGCGCATCCTGGTGGCCGGCGATACCACGCTGGAGAAGATCATCCCGCAGCTGGACGCGGCCTTCGGCGACTGGCAGGCTCCGGCCGGCGCGGTGCCGAAGAAGAACGTCGGTGAAGTCGCCGCGCAGCCCAAGCCGCGCGTGTTCCTGATCAACCGCGACGACGCCCCGCAGTCGCTGATCCTGGCCGGGCTGCTGGCACCGTCGACCAAGGCGCCGAACAACCTCGCCATCGGCGTGGCCAACGGTGCCTTCGGCGGCACCTTCACTTCGCGTCTGAACATGAACCTGCGCGAGGACAAGCGCTGGGCCTATGGCGCGCAGAGCTTCCTGATGGACGCGCAGGGGCAGCGGCCGTTCCTGTTCTTCGCCCCGGTACAGACCGACAAGACCGCCGAGTCGGCCGCCGAAGTCCAGAAGGAAGCGGTGGCGGTGACCGGCGCCAAGCCGCTGACCGACGCGGAAGTGGCCAAGATCCGCAACCAGCGCATCCGCGCCCTGCCCGGCAGCTTCGAGACCACCAGTGCCGTGCTTGGCGCGATGGAGGGCATCGTCAAGTTCAACCGCCCGGACGACTACGTGCAGACGCTGAAGACGCGTCTGGAAGCGGTTGACCAGCCGGCGGCGCAGGCGGCGATCACCGAGATCGTGCAGCCGAGCGCGATGACCTGGGTGATCGTCGGCGACCTGGAAAAGATCGAGGCCCCGGTGCGTGCGCTCAACCTGGGCGCGGTGCAGATTCTCGATGCCGATGGCAAGCCGGTAAGTGGCAAGACCAGGGCCGCGAAGAAGTAAGCCGGCCTGCGTTGAAATGGAAGCCGCGGAGCCTGCGCTCCGCGGCTTTTTCATTGGCCCGGTTCAACTGCGCGAACCTCAGGGCTTGCGGCAGTCGGCGGTCTTCTCGCGCGCATACCACAGCGCGCGCCGTGCCAGGTCGTAGGCACTGTCGGCCTGGCGTGGCAGCAACTGCTCGGCCATCACCGGGTCCGGGCGCTTGCTGAAAGCGCGTTCGACCTGCTGCAGGTCGGCGAGGTGCCCGCGCACCGTGGCCAGCAAGGGTTGCAGCCGCGCCGGGTCGCAGGCACTGGCCTGCGCCTGCAGCTCGGCCAGCGCGTCGCGGATGCGGCGGCTGGCTTCGCCGTCATGCCCGGGCGCCTTTTCAAAGGCGATGGGCGCGGCCTTGTAGGCATCGCCGGTGGCCTCGCTGCCGAGATCCTGCTGGCGCTCATGCAGGGCCGGGTTGTAACGCACTTCCGGCGGCGGCCGCGCCTTGGCCGGCTGGATCTGCGGGCCGAAGATCACTTGGTTGATCTTCTTCATGCCGCGGCCGATGCCCTGCATCGCCACGTCGCCGAGCGTGCCGTCGGTGCTCCAGTCCTTGTCGAAGGTGGTGGGCTTGTAGTCGATCGGGTTGGGCCGTTCGAGCACCTGCCGCGCCTGCGCCAGCTCGCGCTCGTTGGTCGTTCCCGGGGGCGAGCCTGCGGGCAGGGCCAGCGGGTCGACATTGCTGCCGGGTGGCAGGCGCGCGGAGCCGTCGCGCGAGTAGAGCGTGGCAGCCATGTTGGTGGTGGTCGGCACGGGCGCGGCCGCTGCGGTGGCCGCTGGGGCCACGCGGGGCGCCGGTGCCTGACGAGTCGCGCGCGGGCGCTCCGGCATAGACGTTGACGTGGAAGGCGGCGGCAACGAAGGCGGCGGCGCGACCGCGCGGGCCAGGAAGGTCACCTGCAGCGCCGACTGTTCGGCTTGCGGCGCCGGCTGCGGCGTATGCAACAGCACGCGGAACAGCAGCCACAGCACCAGCATGGTGAACAGCATCGCGCCCGCGCGATGCGGCAAGGTTTCATCCCAGCTGGTGTGTTTCGATGCCGCCACGTATCCCGATATCCATCACATCGCGCCCGCGTTGCAGGCGCCGGCCTTCCTGTTCGCGCCGTCCCGTGCCAGGCCCGCGGTCGATCGCGAAGAATCTAACGAGGCGCCGCATCGCAAGCGTTTGGAATTCGTTGGCCGGACGCCTGGATGCAGCGCGCGTTCACCTTCAGGGTGCGGGCCGTTCGAGTGGCTGGCCCATGGCCTGCCGATAGCTCGCATACAGCGTGAATACCTTGGCGACGTACTCACGGGTTTCCGCATACGGCGGGACGCCCCCATAACGCGCCACCGCGCCGACGCCGGCGTTATAGGCCGCCACCGCCAGGGTGCGGTCGCCATGGTAGCGCGCGAGCAGCCAGCGCATGTGCCGGGCGCCGCCATCAATGGACTGCTCGGCGGAAAAAGGATCGGCCACGCCGTACTCGCTTGCCACTTCGGGCATCAGCTGCATCACCCCCTGCGCGCCCTTGGGCGAGAGCGCACGCGCATCGAAACCGCTTTCGGCATGGGCAATGGCGCGCAGCCAGGCGTCTTCCACGCCGGTGCGGCGGGCGGCGGCACGAAAGGCCTTGGGATAACGGTCCAGTTGCGGCTTGCCGACCTTGCCGCGCCCCGCGTGCGCCGGTTCGCCCGGCGGCGTGTTCACGGTGAAGCGCAGGTAGGGACGCGAGCCCGGCAACTTCCGCGTGGAATACACCAGCTGCCCGTCCTGCTCGCGCTCGTACAAGGTGCCGCTGAACACGCCGAAGTTGCCCCACAGGTTCGGCGTCTGGATGGCGTTGTCGTCCAGCACGTGCGCCTGGCAACGCGAGCCGGGCTCGGGTGCCGTCGCCATGCTGACCGTGCCTTCGCGTACGCAGCGGTAGATCGTGCGCGCCTGTACCGCGCCGGCCAGCAGGCACAGGCACGGCAACACGTTCAGCAGCAATCGGCGATGGCACGGCATGGAGGTAGGGAATATCCGGCGGGTGGCGGCGGCGCCCAGACAACCGCATGGGCCGTGCAGCCGATGTGTTGGCAGGCAAATCAATGCCGTGCGCGCACACGGGCTCACACAGCGCTGGTTTACCGTAGGACGCGGTCCAGCGGAGATGCCACCCATGCGACTAGACAGCTCGTTCACCCCCACCTTCCCCGTGCGGCACAGCGCATTGCTGTTCGCCCTGTGCCTTGCCGGTGCGGCGGCCGCGGCCTGGGCGCGCGAGCCACCGGCCACGCTTGAACGCGCCGCCGCTGCTGACTCCACGGCAGCGGCCGAGCTGCCGGTACCGCCGGATGTCGCGATGCCGGTGTTGTTCGATGCGGTGCAGCGTGCGCGCGTGTTCCCGGATCAGAAGACTTTCCCCGACCTGCTGCCCCTGCGAGCACCCGCGCGCATCGAGCAGGCCTACCTGCAGCAGCGGCAACATCCAGGCTTCGACCTGGCCGCCTTCGTGGCCGTGCACTTCCGCGCCACGCCGCCGCCGGTCACGCCGGCACTGCCGCAGCACGCATCGCTGGCTGCGCATATCGACGCCTTGTGGCCCCTGCTCAGCCGCGACAGCCGCCGCGTGCCGCCGTACAGCAGCCAGCTGCCCCTGCCCCGCCCCTATGTCGTGCCTGGCGGGCGCTTTGGCGAGATGTACTACTGGGATTCCTACTTCACCATGCTCGGCCTGCACGCCAGCGGCGAGCCGGCGCGTGCGCGCGACATGCTGCAGAACTTCGCCGACCTCATCGACCGCTACGGCCATATCCCGAACGGAACCCGCAGCTACTACCTGTCGCGCTCGCAGCCACCGTTCTTCTCGCACATGGTGGCGCTGGAGGCCGACCGCGGCGGCGGTGCGCAGCTGTACGCGCGCTACCTGCCGCAGCTGCGCCGCGAATACGCCTTCTGGATGGCCGGCGCGCAAGGGCTCTCGCCCGGCCAGGCCAGCCGGCACGTAGTGCGCCTGGCCGATGGCAGCGTGCTCAACCGCTACTGGGACGCGCTCGATACACCGCGCCCCGAGTCCTACCTGCAGGACCGGCAAACCGCGGCGCAGGCCATTGGCCGGCAACCCGGCGAGGTCTACCGCGATCTGCGCGCCGGCGCGGAGAGCGGTTGGGATTATTCTTCGCGCTGGCTGGGCGATCGCCGGCAGCTGCAGACCATCCGCACCACCGCAATCGTGCCGGTGGACCTCAACAGCCTGCTGTATCACCTGGAGACCACCATTGCGGTTGCCTGCGAACAACAGGCCGACACGGGCTGCGTAAAGGAATTCCGCGCGCATGCGCGCGAGCGCCAGCAGGCCATGGCCCGGCACCTGTGGCATCCCGACGGCTACTGGGCCGATTACGACAGGCAGCAGCGCCGCATCAGCGATCAGGTCACCGCGGCCACGTTGTTTCCGCTCTACGTCGGCATCGCGACAGCGGAACAGGCGCGCAGTACCGCGCGCGCGGCCGAGACAAACCTGCTGACCAGCGCCGGCCTGGCGACCACGCGCGAGCGCACCGGCCAGCAGTGGGACGCCCCCAACCTGTGGGCGCCGCTGCAATGGGTCGCGGTGGAAGGCTTGCAGCGCTACGGCGAGGACGCTCTGGCGCGGCGCATCGCCGACGGCTTCCTGGCTCGGGTGCAGGACGTCTACGACCGCGAGCACAAACTCGTGGAAAAGTACGCCAGCGATACGCACGGCCGTGGCGGTGGCGGCGAGTACCCTCTGCAGGATGGCTTTGGCTGGAGCAACGGCGTGACCCGGGCCTTGCAGGAAAAGTACTCGGCGGCGCCGCAGTAGGCGCTTTGGAACCTGGAACATCCGGGCCGCCGCTGGCGGCCCGGGCATCCCCAACGCTTACTTGTCGACGGTGATCTCCACGCGCACGCGGCGGTTTGGCGCCAGGCAGCCGATCAAGGCCGAACGCTCGCGCTCTTGGCAGGTGACCATCGGCTCGGCTTCGCCTCGGCCCTCGGCCTGCACGCTGTTGGCGGGCACACCGCTGCTTATCAGGTAGGCCTTGACCGCATCGGCGCGGCGCTGCGACAGCTGCAGGTTGTAGCTGTCCGAGCCGAGGCGATCGGCATAGCCGATCAGGCGGATGCCCTGCAGTTTCTTCGCCCCGGTCAGGGCCGAGATCACGCGTTCCTCCAGCGCGCGTGCCCCTTCCGGGCGCAGGCGCGCACTGTCGAATTCAAACAGCGTGTCGGTGGACAGATCCAGCGTGCGCACCTGTACGGGTGGCGGCGGCTCGACGACCTGCGGCGGCGGCGGCGGGTTGAGCAGGTCCGCGCAGGACTGCGGCTGCCAGTAGAAACTTTTGGCCAGCATCGCATCGTCATACAGGATCTTGTACTGGCAGGCGGGCTCGCCGCCCTTGCCATCCGGCAGGAGGAAGACGAAGTCCCATTCCTGCACGCCGGCCATGCCCTCGCGGTATTGCGGGTGGCCGATCAACGCGTAGATGTCGGTCTTGCTCATGCCAGCCTGGACCTTGCGCAGCTTGTCCAGGTCAGGCCGCACGGTTCGCGGTTCGACTGGCCGCGCGTCGCCGACACTTGGCCAGCCCGGCTGTTCCGTAGTGCCGTCGCGTACCTCGCTGTAGCTGCTGCAAGCGGCGAGCAGACCAAGCGCGGGCAGCACCAGCGACCACGGTGGTGGGGTTTTCACTTTCAACATGGGGATTGCTCTCGTTGAAGGCGGCGACCCGAAGGCCGCCGCTGCGATTCAAGATGCAGCCACCAGGCGGTTGCAAGCCGCCCGGTGGCCGCGGGCGTGTCGCCTCAGAACACGTAACCGACGCCCACGCGATAGACCGGCTGGTCCTCGCGCGCCGCCGAGACGCCGGCGTTGATGTTGAAGCGGCCGTTGTCACTCCAGCGCGACAGGCCCACGCCCAGCGCGGTCTCGCCGCGATAGGACGCGATGCCCGCATTGATGGCAGTGCGGCCCGGCAGGTACGGAGTGACGTTGACCAGCGCCGAAGCCGCCGCGATGCCGCGGTTGACCTGACGGTTCATGTCGTTCATCTCACGACGTGCCGTGCTCCAGACATCGGTGACGCGCGAATCGGTGTACTCGTTCGCGGACTTCAACGTCTGCCGTACCTGGCGGGAATTGGCCACATCGGTATCGCGCACGCCATCGGCCACGTTGGTCAGCACGCGCTCGCTACCGGGCGCGCCCAGCGACACGGTGTTGGCACGGTCGGCGATGGCACCCTTGCCCAGCGCCACCGCATTGGTGGCCTGTGCCTGCACCTTGGCACCGCTGCCAATCGCCACGCCGCCGTTGGCCTCGACCACGGTATCGGCACCCACGGCCACGCCACTGCTGTCGGCCACGCCGGCATTGGCATTGGCGCCGGGACCGCGCACCTGGACCAGCGGATCGCTGCCGCCGCTGACACTGACCGGCGGCGCGCTCTCCAGCGTGCTGACACGGCCATCCAGCCCGTCCACCGCGCTCTTGAGCGAGTCGCGCAGAGCGGCCACCTGGCCGCCGTTCACCGCCTCGCGGCTGCCAGCAGCGATACGCCCGTCACCGACATTGGCCAGCACCGTGCCGTTGAGGCCGGCAAAGGTCACCTGAGCCTTGGCCGAGCCGCTGTCGTAGACGACCGCATCCATCGCACTGCCCTTGGCGTCCACCAGACCGGCGCTCTTGAGCTGCTTGAGGTTGACCGCGTCGTTGTCGGCCTGTGCATCGGCCACTTTGCGCAGCCGTACCGGGCTCGTGGCGCCCTTGCCACCAAGCGTAAGGGCACCCTTGTTGGGGTCGTCATACGAAACCAGGGGGACGGCCGCGCCATTGGCGTCGACCAATCCGGCAGCCTTCAGCTGGGAGACGTTGACCGCATCGGTATCGGCGGTACCTGCCTTGACGTTGGTCAGCACCGTGCCGCCCTTGCCCTGCAGCGAGAGCTTGGCCTTGCTTGCATCGTCATAAGCCACGCCGAGCACATTGCCGGTGGTGGTCTGAGCCTGCACCGCCTTCAGCGCATCGCCGACATTGTCGTAGGTGCCGCCGCCGACACTGTAGGTCGGCGTCTTCACCGAGCCGTCGGGGTTGAGCTCCGCACCACCGCCAATCGCCCTGGCCACCTGGCGCAGCTGGCCGACATTGACCGCGTCGGTTTCGCCCATGCCCGCGGCCATGTTGACGATGCGGCGGGTGTTGGCTGCGCTGGCGAGCTGGGTCCTGGACACACCGTCGTTGGCATAGGCCTCGTAGCTGTTGGCCTTGGCGCTGCCGACGGAGATGGTGTTGTCCTGGTCGGCCACCGAACCCGCGCCGAGCGCCACCGAGTCCTTGGCGGTGCTGCGGGCCAGGGAGCCGAAGGCCATGCTGTTTTCGGCAGTGGAGCCGCTGTCCGAACCGATCGAGATACCGCCCAGGCCGGTGGCAGTGGCTTCATCCGTCGGCGCGGTGCTGCCGGTCGCGTCGCCGCGGCCGTTGACCTTCAGATAGTAGTTGCCCTGCTTCATGGCCACGGCACGTTGCCGTGACACCGAGTCCACGCCGCTGTCGGCAGGCGTGGCGTTCGCGGTGATCGACATCGTCTGCATGGCCGACATGCGCGGCGTGGAACTGGGCGATGCGCCAGCGCCGAAGGCGTTGTAGATCGGATTGAAGGTGCTGTTGGTCAGATCGCGCAGCTGGCCGACGACGGCCGCATCCGTATCCAGAACACCCTTGGCCAGGTTGCTGATGCGCGTGCCCTGCGGCAGGGGAGCCGAGCGGTCACCAATGCCATCGCCGTTGACGTCGGCAAAATAGCCACTCTTGCCGCTGCCGGTGGCGAGCTCGACGCGTGGCGCGCCAGCCTCCATGGAGCCGGGCACATAGGTGATGCCGCGCGTGATCACGGTGCCGCCATTGAAGACGAAGCCGGCGTCCTTGAGCTGCTTGATGTTGACGGCATCGCTGTCACCAGTGCCGGCGGCGAGATTCACCAGGCGCTGGCCCGCCGCGTTGGCACTGCCGTCCACGCCATCGAACAGCAGCGGCCGCTGCACCTTGCCAGCGGCGTCGATCAGGCCGGCGCTCTGCAGCTGGCTGACATTGACCGCATCCTTCGCTTCCACGCCAGCCTTGACGTTGCTCAGGGTGGTGCCGTCGGCGCCGGCAAAGCTGATCTTGCCCTTGTCGTCACCATCGTAGGCCACGAAGCGGGTCGTCACCGTCCCGGTGTTGTTGTCGACCGCGAAGCCCGCGGCGGTCAGCTGCCCGACGTTGACCGCATCCTTCTCCGCCACGCCAGCCTTGACGTTGCTCAGCGTGGTGCCGTCTGCCCCCTTGAGGGTGACCTGGCCCTTGTCGGCGCCGTCGTAGGCGACGAAGCTGTTGCTCACCACGCCCGTGCCCTTGTCGACGGCGAGGCCGGCATCCTTCAGCTGCTTGAGATTCACCGCATCGGTGTCCGACTTGCCCTCGCCGACCGAAGTGATCCGGCGGGTATTGCCGGGACTGCCCACGGCGACCGTGTTCACGTCCGAGGTCACGCTGCCTGCGCCCAGAGCGACCGAGTTGGCATGCTTGCTGCGCGCAGCCATGCCCACGGCAACCGACGCATTTTCCAGGGCTGCCGCGTTGGTACCCAGGCTGACGGTGTTGTCTGCGTTCGCGATCGCGCTGGCGCCCACGGCGATGCCCCCCGTACCAACGACGCTGGCCGCATTGCCGAGCGCAATCGCGCGGGCCTTGGAGGCTTTCGCGCTTGAGCCCAGGGCGACGGCGTCCTTTTCCATTGCCACCGCGTTGTAGCCAGCGGCGAGGGTTGCGTCTGCCGACGCCTGGGCGCCGGCGCCCGCGGCCGTGGCGTTCTCACCGGCCGCCACTGACTTTGGACCCATGGCAACGGCGTTGGCGCCGCTGGCGTTGGCATCGCTCTCAGTGGAGTTGGCGCGGAAGTATTTGATGCCGCGCCCATCGGAGATGCCGGCGATCGCATCGCTGCTGTCGATGGCGCGGCGGTCCAGATCCTTCAGCGCATCGCCCACGCTGTCATAGGGCTTGCCGTTGAGGGTGTAGGTCGGCTTGACGACTTCGCCGTTGGGACCAATGCCTGCACCGCCACCGATGGCTTCGGCCAGGCCGCGGGCCTGGGCGATGTTGGCGGCGTCGGTGGCGGCCGTGCCGGCACGCACATTGCGCAGCAAGGTGCCGCCGTCACCACCGCCCAGGGTCACCGCTGACTTGCTCGCATCGTCGTAGCTGACGAAAGCATTGGTCGCCGCACCGGTGTTCGGGTCGATGGTCAGGCCAGCGTCTTTGAGCTGCTTCAGGTTGACCGCATCCGAGTCGCGGCTGCCGGCAGCCAGGTTGGCCAGTTGCTTGCCGTCGGCATTGGCATTGGCGGCGTCGCCATCGGCGTTGAACAGCATCGCCTTCTGCACGGCACCATTGGCGTCGATCAGCCCGGTGCTCTGCAGCTGGCTGACGTTGACCGCGTCCTTCGCCGCCACGCCTGCCTTGACGTTGCTCAGCCTGGTGCCGTCGGCACCGCCGAAGGTGACCTGTGCCTTGTCGGCGCTGTCGTAAGCCACGAAGCTGTTGGTGACGCTGCCGGTATTCGGGTCAACGGTGATGCCGGCATCCTTCAGTTGCTTGAAGTTGACCGCGTCCATGTCGGCGGTGCCGGCCTTGACGTTGCTCAGGGTCGTGCCGCCCTGCCCGGCGAAGGTGATCCTGGTCTTGTCGCTGCCGTCGTAGCCGACGAAGGCGTTGGACACGACACCGGTGTTCGGATCGACGGCCAGGCCGGCGTCCTTGAGCTGCTTGAGGTTGACCGCATCGGAGTCACGGCTGCCCGCGGCGACGTTGGCGATCTTCCTGCCAGCGGCATTGGCGTTGGCCTCGGTGCCGTCGGCGTTGAACAGCACTGCCTTCTGCACCGCGCCATTGGCGTCAATCAGCCCCGAGCTCTGCAGCTGGCTGACGTTGACCGCATCGCGCGCGGCCACACCCGCCTTGACGTTGCTCAGTGTGGTGCCGTCGGCGCCGCCGAGGGTGATCTTCGCCTTGTCCGCGCCGTCATAGGCCACGAAGCTGTTGGTCACCACGCCGGTGTTCGGGTCGATGGTGATGCCGGCATCCTTCAGCTGCTTGAAGTTGACTGCATCCATGTCGGCGGTGCCCGCCTTGACGTTGCGCAGGGTCGTGCCGTCCTCGCCGGCAAACGTCACCTTCGACTTGGCGCTGTCGTCATAGCCGACAAAGGCGTTGGTCGCGGTGCCGGTGTTCGGATCGATGGTCAGGCCGGCGTCCTTGAGTTGCTTGAGGTTGACCGCATCCGAGTCACGGCTGCCGGCGGCGACGTTGGCGATCTTCTTGCCGGCGGCATTGGCATTGGCTTCGCTGCCGTCGGCGTCGAACAGCACCGCCTTCCGAACGGCGCCGGTGCTGTCGATCAAGCCAGTGCTCTGCAGCTGACTGACGTTGACTGCGTCCTTCGCCGCCACGCCCGCCTTGACGTTGCTCAGCGTCGTACCATCTGTACCCCCCAGGGTGATCTTCGCCTTGTCGGCACCGTCATAGGCCACGAAGCTGTTGGTGACGCTGCCGGTGTTCGGGTCGATCGACAGACCAGCGTCCTTCAGCTGCCTGAGGTTCACCGCATCGGTATCGGCAGCGGCGGCCCTGACGTTGCTCAGTCGCGTTCCGCCCTCGCCTTGCAGGGCGACGCCAGTCTTGCTTGCGTCGCTGTACTTCACCGCCATGGTGTCGGCCTGCGTCGCAGTAGTCGAAACCGCGTTCAACGCGTCACCCACGTTGTCGAAGGTGCTGTCGCCGACCTTGTAGGAAGGCCGCTTGATCGTGCCGTCCGTGCCGATCTCCGCGCCGCCACCGATGGCCGAAGCCACGCCCTTGAGCTGGGACAGGTTGACCGCGTCGGTATCGTTGCGGCCCGCGGCCATGTTGACGATGCGACGGGTATTGGCCACGTTGGTGATGGTGACCTTGTTGCTCTGCGCGTCGTAACTGGAGAAGTTGTCCTCGGGGCGGCCAAGGCTGCCCACCGACACGGTGTTGGCCTCGTTGGCCACCGAGCCAGCGCCAAGGGCGACGGCGTCCTTGGCGCTGGAGGTGACCAGGGCCTGCACGCCCATCGAGGTGCCGTTCTCGGCGAACGCGCGCGCATCGGAACCAATGGCGATGGACGCCGCGCCGGGGTTCTGCGCCTGGTCGGTGGGCGGGGTCTGGCCTACCGCATCGCCACGCCCGGACACGCGCAGGTACCAGTTGCCCGCTTCCAGGAACTTGGTGCGCTTGTCCTTCTCCGACTCGATGCCGGTGCCGCCAGAAGGCGCCGTGGATGTGGCCTCAGCACTGGCGGCCTGCGTCACGGTTTCGTTGCTGGACATCCGCAGCATGGCCTGCGCTGCGGATTTCGGCATGGGTGCCCCGTTGCGGGTCGGCGCCGCTGGCGCAACCTGCTGGGTCGATTCGGTCGCGCGGAGCGCGGCGGCGCGGTCCCTTGCCTCGATAGCCTTCTGGCTCAGCGACTTGACCTGGCCGATATTGGCCGCGTCAGTATCCTGCACGCCATCGGCGACGTTGGAGATCACCGTACCTTTGGGCAGCACCGGCTTGTTACGATCGCCGTCCGTGAAATACACGCTGTTGCCGGCACCGGGGTCGAGTACGACGCGAGGGCTGCCGGAAGCAAGGCTGCCGGCGAGGTAGGTCACCGCGGGGTTGTTGACCGCGCCAGCATTGTCAAAAGTGAAGCCCGCAGAACGCAGCTGGGAGACATTGACTGCCTCGCTGTCGCTCAGGCCAGCCTGCAGATTGCCGACGCGGGTGCCGTTGGCGCCGCCCAGGCTCACACGGGATTTGCTGTCATCGTCGTAGTGGACGTCGAGCGGATCGGCAGCGGCCTTGTCGAGCGCGGCCAGTGCATCGCCGACGTTGCTGACAGGCTTGCCGGCGACCGTGTAGGTCGGTCCGGCCACGCTGCCGTCCGGGTTGATCTTGGCACCACCGCCCAGGCCGTTCACCGCGCCACGCAGCTGCCCCAGATTGACAGCATCGGAGTCGTCCAGACCGCCGCGCAGATTCTCGATTCGCGTGCCGCCCGCCCCCGCCAACCTCAGGCCGGTCTTGGTGGCGTCGTTGTAGTGGACATCAAGCGGGTCGGCCACCGCTTTACTGACCTCGTTCAACTGACCAACGGTGGCTGCATCAGTGTCGGCCGTACCCCGCGCTACGTTGATGATCTGGCGCTGGGTGCTGGCATTGCCTACTGACACGGCGTTGCCTCGATCAGCCACGGATTTGCTACCCAGCGCGACCGAGCCCCCCGTGTTTGCTTGAGCGTCCTGGCCCAGCGCCAACGAGTACCCACCCGTGGCCTTTGCGTACCCACCCACGGCCACGTCTCCAGCGGCCGTGGCCTTCGCGTCATAACCAACACCGACCGAGTAGCCACCGGTAGCCTGCGCACTGTCACCCACCGCAGTTCCGCGGTCACCTGCTACTGCGCCTGCCCCTGCCGCAACGGCGTTGCCGATTTTCACCTGAGCAGCAGGGCCGGTGGACGTGGCCCGGAAATATCTGTTCGCCTCGTTCAACTGACCAACGGTGGCTGCATCAGTGTCGGCCGTACCCCGCGCTACGTTGATGATCTGGCGCTGGTTGCTGGCATTGCCTACCGACACGGCGTTGCCTCGATCAGCCACGGATTTGCTACCCAGTGCGACCGCGCCCCCCGTGTTTGCTTGAGCGTCCTGGCCCAGCGCCAACGAGTACCCACCCGTGGCCTTTGCGTACCCACCCACGGCCACGTCTCCATCGGCCGTGGCCTTCGCGTCATAACCAACACCGACCGAGTAGCCACCGGTAGCCTGCGCACTGTCACCCACCGCAGTTCCGCGGTCACCTGCTACTGCGCCTGCCCCTGCCGCAACGGCGTTGCCGATTTTCACCTGAGCAGCAGGGCCGGAGTGGGACTTGAAGTAGTCGTGCGAAGCGTCGGGTGCCGGCGCGGGCGCCGGAGCCGGCGCCGGCGCCGGCGCTGGTTGATACTTCCACCAGAACCACGCGTGCGCAGGCTGCGGCGTCATCGCACCACCCGCGACCAGCAGCGTGGCGGCAAACATCACTGCCGCGCCCTGCGGCGTGCGCTCGCCTGCACGGGTCGTCTTCTTTCGCCCCTTGGCCATTTCCGAAGCCACGACCCAGCGGTTGATCGTGGCGTTCCATACGATTCGATAGATGCGATTCATCGCGAGTTTCCTTGAGAAAGAGAGCTGAGCCACGACGCGGCACATGCCAATCGCGTGGGTGGCACATTCAACGGCTCTGTTCTGAGGCCATCCATTGGACGCATCGCACGCAACTCTCGTTACGCGCGGTCATCGCAAATCAGCGCAAGGAACACGCAACTTCGCGTGTTTGTACGAATTCTCTGAGTTTTTATCGCGCGTTCTCAATGCGTGCCGCATGCGGCAAGGACATCGCAAAAAATGCGCTTTCTCGCTGCATGAGAAGTTTCACCACGGATGGCAAAAAGCTCACACAAGGCACGACGGCAACACGAACGCCGCACGGTGCATCACCGTTCAGCACAACGTGCAGTGCTGCTAAGAACTCAGAGCCAGCCGCGGCGGCGGAACCACACCAGCGGCACGATGATGCTCAGCGCGATGACGCCGAGCGCCACCGGATAGGCGTGATGCCAATGCAACTCGGGCATGGTGGCGAAGTTCATGCCCCACACGCCGACCAGTACGGTGGGCGGAATGCCGACGACCGAAGCGATCGCCATGACCTTCATGACCTCGTTCTGATCCATGTTGATCAGGCCGAGCACGCTGTCGAGCAGGAACTCGATGCGGTCACCCAGTTGCTGCTCGAACTCGCCAAGCGAGGCCAGGTCCTTGTGGATAAGCTTGATGCGCGTACGCAGCGCATCGTCGGCAAATGCCGGCGGCTGGGTTTCGTCGAGAAAGGTCACCATGCGCAGCAGGCCATGCAGGGTGTTGTGCAAGGCGCCGATGCGCCGGCCCATCTGGCCGACATCGTTGAGCATGCGTTCGAGGTGGCGGGTGGCGCGGCGCTGCTTGGACTGATTGAAGGCCTCGCGTGAAGCCTCGCTCATCGCGCTCTCAAGTGATTCGAGCAGGTCGGCCAGGCGGTCGACGATGCGCTCGACGATGCGCAGGAACAGGTCGGCCGAACCGCTGGCCGGCTGGCTGGCGAGTTCCGCCTGCAAGTTGGCCAATGCCGGGATGTCGTACTCGCGCTGGATCACCAGCGCGTTCGGCGCGACCACGAAGCCCAGCGGCGCGACGACCTGCTCGCCTTCGTACTGGAAGCGCGGCAGATTGAGCACCAGCGCCTGCCCTTCGTAACGGATGCGGCTGCTGAACTCGATCTCGCCGATGCCGGCACGGTCGGGGATGGTCAAGCCCAGGCGCTGCGAGGCCTCGGCCAGTTCCTCGGCGGTGGGTTCGCACAGGTCGGCATACCAGAGCGGGGCAGCATTGGCGCCGGTATAGGGAATGCACTGGAGCATGGGCGGTGACCGTGGGGGAATGCGGACCATGCTCGCGCCACGGCAGCGGCAACGTCAATGTGGGGGGCACGGACGGTGCGGCTTTGCTCAGCGATACGAGCAACCCTGCACGTCCTGCGACGGATCGAATTTTTCCTGACCCCCGGTCCGGCAAGCATTCGCTTTCCCTACTCAGGAAGAGCTGCCGCGATGAAACCCTACTTCAAGCTGATGCGGTCCGGCCCGCAGTTCTACTTCGTGCTGCGAGCGGCCAACCACCGCGTCATCCTTACCAGCGAGCGTTACACCACCGAGCAAAGTGCGCTCAAGGGCATCGAGGCCGTGCGCAAGAACGTGGGGGAAGAGCACGGGTTCTCGCGCAAGCTCGCGGTAAACGGCGAACCGATGTTCAACGTGGTGGCGCGCAATGGCGAAATCGTGGGAACCAGCGAGACCTACCGCAGCGTCGCTTCGCGCGAGAAGGGCATTGCCTCGGTGCTGGCCAACGCCCCGATCGCGCCTCTGCGCAACGCGGTGAGGCGGCCGGACTGAACGTCCACCGTCACCGGGTAGCGCGCCTGTCCTAAGATGGCGCGCCACCACGCCCGAGCCCACCGATGACCGACCTGTCGCCTTTGCCCGTCCTGCGTACGGGCCGTTACCGTCACTACAAGGGCGGGCAGTACCGGGTGATCGGCGTGGCCCGCTGCAGCGAGACGCTGGCGCCACTGGTGGCCTACGAGCCGCTGTACGGCGAGGGCGGTCTGTGGGTGCGTCCCCATGCCATGTTTGTCGAGGATGTGGTGGTGGACGGCGTCCTGCAGCCACGCTTTGCCTTCGTCGGCTCCTGATCCGCCCGTGCGGCACGGCGCCCCTGGCTCACACCTTCGTGTCAGCGGCCAACCTAGGCTGGCGACTTTCCTCGCCACTGCCGCCGTATGCCGCGCCCCCCTTCCCCGCCGTTGGCCAAGCCCGTTACCGACATTCCGGCCGGCAGCCTGCGTGCGCTGCGTGCCCAGGCGCGCGATTGCCGCCGCTGCGATCTGTGGCGGCCAGCGACGCAGACCGTCTTTGGCGACGGGCCTGCGCACGCGGCGTTGATGGTGATCGGCGAACAGCCGGGTGACCAGGAAGACCTCGCCGGCGCGCCGTTCGTCGGCCCGGCTGGCAAGCTGTTGCGGGGGCTGATGGCCGAGGCCGGGCTGGACCCGGCCGCGAGCTATCTCACCAACACGGTAAAGCACTTCAAGTTCACACCGCGCGGCAAGCGCCGTCTGCACCAGCGTGCCAACGCCACCGAGCAGGCAGCATGCCGGCCGTGGCTGGCGGCGGAGTTGCTGCGGGTGCGCCCACGGGTGGTTCTGGCGCTGGGGGCGATGGCGGCGCAGACCTTGTTCGGCAACAGCTTTCGCCTGACCAGCGAGCGTGGCCAGTGGCGCGCACTGGATGCACGCACGCAGGCCATGGCCAGCTGGCATCCTTCGGCGATCCTGCGCATGCGCGAGCCCGAGCGGACGGCGACCCGCGCGTTGCTGCTGGAGGACCTGCGCAGTGTGCGAACGCAGCTGGACGCGGGGGACTGACGCGGCGACGCCGTGATCGGAACCCCCTGTAGGAGCGGCTTCAGCCGCGACCACACACACGGTCGCGGCTGAAGCCGCTCCTACAAGGCACCAACAGGCATCTGGAATGCCGATGGGGCCGTTGTGGGAGGGGCTTCAGCCCCGACGAGCGGAGGCGTGAGCTGTCAGATCGCGGTCGCGGCTGATGGCCCAAGGCCACAAGAGCCGCTCCTACAGGGCATGCAACAGGCACGCGTCACGCGTGACGAATGCCCAAGACGCAGCTGTCAGTGCGTATCGGCCGCGCCATCCTTGTGAGTCGCATCCTTGTGCGACATGTCGTCCTTGGCGGCGCCGCCAGACTGCAGCTGCTTGGCCGATGCCAGATGCGCGGCGACGTGCGTGCGGGTCTCCTGCAGGAAGGCACGGACCTCGGCGTCCTTGGCGGCCGGGATCAACTTCTTGTCCAGCGCGTTGAGGGCCTCGGTGTGGTCCTTGACCATGGCGTTGATATAGGCGGTGCGGAAGGCGTCGTCCTTCAAGCCGCTCAACTTGGCCTGCTCCTGTTTGCCCTTGGCCATCTGCGCCTTGGCCGGCGGAGCGTTGCGGTCCGGCGACCAGGCATCGAGCTTGCGCTCGTTGTCCGTATGCTCCTTGACCATGCGCTCGGCGTAGTCGTGCACCGGCCCGGAGGTGACCTTCTTCTGCGCCAGTTCGCCAGCGCCAATTTCGGCCTGGTTGATGGCACTAAGCACGCCCAGCGCCTGCGGCTGGGTCAGCGTGCCGGAAGTTGCCTTCTGGGTGGCCGGGCCTGCCGGTGTCGCCGGCGTTGCCGGAGTCGCCGAGCGCGTGGCCGGGTCTGGCGTGCGGGTCGGGGTCTGGGTCTGGGCGTGCGCCGTGGCGGCGGCCACCGCCAGCGCAAGCAGCGTGGCGCAGCGTGAAGTGCGGGTGATCATGTTGGATGTCCCTTGCGTTTGGGTGGCGTGCGAGCGGGGGAATCGCAGCTTGGTCGCCGGGACGTAATGCGGGCATGGAGCGCGGGTGAAGGGCGCGGGAAGACGCGGCACCATGGCCGGCGCAAAAAAAGACGCCGTCACGCCTGGGAGGGTCGCGACGGCGTCAGTCACCGCCGGCCGGAGCCGGACGGTGGCGCAACTCAGAACTTCATCGCCAGGCTCAGCTTGAACGAGCGGCCGTAGCGGTAATAACCCTGCGACAGCAACGGGTTGCCGTTGATGCTGTAGGTCTGTTCGTCATCCAGCAGGTTGTCGCCTTCCAGGGTCACACTGAAGTGGTCGTTGACCGTGTAGGAGACATGCGCGGTGAGCCAGGTGATGGCGTCGGCCTGTTCGTTGTAGCCCTGACCCAGCACGTTGGTGGCGGTGACGAAGCCGTCCGTGTGGTCGGCCTGGGCACCGACTGACCAGGCTCCCTTCTCGTACATCAGGCCCAGCGAATACACCGACGGCGCGATGCCTTCCAGCGGGCGCTCCTCGCCATCGACGAAGCTCTTGGACCAGTTGCGCGTGTACTGCGCGCGGAAGCCGAAGCCGTTTTCCCAGAAGTGCTGCAGGCCGGCCTCGATGCCGTGGACCTTGGCGTAGTCGCCGTTGATCGGGCGCATCACGTTGAACAGGTGGCCCGGCACGCCGATGTCCTGCTGCGGCTCCCAGCTGGTGGTGATCTGGTTGTCGATGCGCTTGTAGAAGGTGGCGATGTTGGCGATCGACTTGTCGGAGAAGTACCACTCCAGCGACAGATCGCCCTGCTTGGCCGAGTACGGCTTCAGGTCCGCATTGCCGCCGTAGATCTGGGTGAACTCGCCCCAGGCCACGCTGGCGGTGGTGTTGGTCGGCGCCAGCTGTTCCACCGAAGGCCGCGCCATGGTCTTGGCCGCGCCGGCACGCAGCTGCAGTTCGTCGGTGAAGTGCCAGACGAAGTTGGCCGAGGGCAGGTAGAAGTTGTAGCTGGCGTCCTGCACGATCGGGGTCGGCTCGCCGTACTGCACGCTGTAATTGAACGCGCCCAGTTCGGTGATGCTCTCGATCTGCGCATCCCAGGCCTGCGCGCGGGTCTTGGTGGTGCCCAGGCGCATGCCGATGTTGCCGTCCCAGCGCTCGCCGGACAGGTCGGCCTGCAGGAAGACCGCGGTGGTCTTCTCGCGCACGCGGTAGCTTTCCAGCGGGTTCCATTCCGGCGCGGCGTTGGCGTAGTCATACACGCCGCCATCGGGGCTGGGCTGACCGTTGAAGGCCTGCAGCGCGGCGATGTAGGTGGGCACGTCGAAGCCGAGGAAGTTGCGCGGGAAGCTGGAACTCACGCCGTTCATGAAGTTCGGCGGCGACAGCGTGCGATCAATGATGTCGCCTTCCAGGTCGGCAACGTTGATCTTGTTGTCGTTGGAGTAGTAGTTCTCGCCGCCGTTGAAGGCGTTGTTGACCAGGTCGCGGCTCTTGCGGCGGTCGGTCATGCTCACGCCGAACTTGAAGTGATCCACGCCCCACTTGCCGACGAACAGGTCGCCGCTGATGGTGCCGCCGTTGATCTCGTCGCGGATGTTGTCGCCGGACAGGCCGAAGTAATGCGTGTCGAAGTCGCTTTCGCTGAACTGGCCATTCTGCAGGCCGGTGATCCAGTCGCGGCCATCATCGAATTGAATGCCCACGTTCGGCACCGACTGCCCGCTCAGCGAGATGTGCGCGCTGTTGGGCTGGTTCATGCGCAGCACCACGTAGGTGTCCAGGCCACCGGAGGTGCGCTGCGAGGTGGAGCGGTAGAAGTCGCCGGTGATGCCGAAGTCGTCGCTGACCTGCCAGTGCGCGTTGGCGCCGTACAGATCGGTGTCGACCACACGGTAGGTGGTCTGGTTCAGCAGCTCCGGATTCAGGCGCATCTCCGGATCGGGGTTGGTCATGTCGAAACTGGTGACGATGCCGTTGGTCACCTGGATGTTCGACCAGCGGCCCGGCGAGAACAGCGGGTAGTACGACTGCTGGTAGCTGACCTGCGGCGAGTCGAGCTTGGTCTTCAACCCGTCGATGGTGAGGCGGAAGTTGTCGCTCGGCCGCCACTCGAACTTGCCGGTGTAGGCGCGGCGCTCCTTGTCTTCCATGATCGAGCCGACGCGGAACTGGCCGGGGCCGATCAGGCCGTATTCGTCCGGGTCCAGCTCTCCATTGCCGTTGAGGTCGATGTTGCCGCCCCAGGCATTGCCGCCCCAGCTCGGGTCGCTGGGATCGGGATTGCGGGTCCAGCCGCCGTCGTTGCCGGCCACGTCAGTGCGATCGGTACGCTTGGCGTAGACCGCGCCGAGCAGGATGCCGACGGTGTCGTCAGCAAAGGTGTTGCTGTAGACGCCCGAATACTTGGTGCCGTTGTAGTCGGACATGGTGTTGCGGTCGCCTTCCACGCGCAGCACCGCATGCTGGCCCTTGTCGTCGAAGGGGCTGGCCGAGCGCAGGTTGACCAGGCCGCCGATGGCGCCTTCGTTCAGCTGCGCCTCGGCGCCCTTGATCACGTCGGCGCCACTGATCACGTCAGCCGGCAGTACGTCGAAGGCGAAGTCGCGGCCCGGGCCGTCGGTGGCCAGGATGCGTCCGTTGAAGGTGGTGAGCGTGTACTCCGGCCCCAGGCCGCGCACGCTGACCGACTGGCCTTCGCCACCGGCGGTGCGGGTAATGGCCACGCCGGTGATGTGGCTGAGCGAGTCGGCGACGTTGTCGTCCGGGAACTTGCCCAGTTCCAGGGCCGTAATCGAATCCTGCACGGTGGACGCCGAGCGCTTGAGTTCGACCGAGCGCGCCAGGCTGGCACGCACGCCGGTCACGGTGACCGTATCGAGGGTGGTGGCTTCCGGGCTGGGCGCCGCGGCGGGGGTGGCATCAGATCCGGTTTGCGCCGGCTGGGCGGGCTGGCCCGGTGTAGGCTCGCCCGCGGACTGGGCGAAGCTGCTGAGCGGCATCATCAATGCCAGGGCGATGCCCCGGCAGAGCATCGTACGGTGTAGCGGTGCAGTCTTCACAGTCTCTCCTCCCAAGACGAATGATAGCTTGCTAGCTAAGAAACGAAACCGAGCCTAAACGATGTTTCGTTTTGTAGCAATAGCGAAATTTAACGAAATAGACCATAATCGCGCCCGACCAGGAGGGATCCATGTCCGTCACCCGTGATACCAGCCAAAGACGCCTGCAAATCAGCGAGTTGGTCCGCCAGCACGGCAGCGTGCAGGTGGCCGCGCTGGCCAGCCGCTTCGGCGTCAGCATGCAGACGGTGCGCAAGGACCTTCGTTACCTTTCCGAACGCGGCGTAATGGCGCGGGCCTATGGCGGCGGGATCGACAGCAGCGCCGTTGGCGGCGCCCAGGCCGAGCCGCCGTACGAGGCCAAGCGCACCGTCCACCTGGACGAGAAGCGCCGCATCGGCCAGCTCGCCGCCACCCTGGTCAAGCCGGGCGACACCATCGCCATCGACTCGGGCACCACGGCCATGCAACTGGCTGAGGCGCTGCCGAACGTGGAAGTCACCGTGGTCACCAATGACTTCGGCGTGCTCACCGTGCTCAGCCCCAAGAGCAATATCCGCATCGTCATGCTCGGCGGCGAGCTGCGCCGCAAGAACATGGCCTTCTATGGCGGGCTGACCGTGGAAGCGCTGGACGCGCTGCACGTGGATCGCCTGTTCCTCGGCGTGGACGGCTTCGATCTGGAGCGCGGCATCACCACGCATTACGAGCCCGAGGCCATGCTCAACCGCAAGATGGTCGAGGCCGCGCGCCATGTGGTGGCGATCACCGACAGCTCCAAGTTCGGCAAGATCTGCCTGCACCGCATCATCGCCCTGGGCGACCTGGACATGCTGATCACCGACCGCGACGCCCCCGGCGAAATCCGCCAGGCCAGCGAGCAGCTTGGCTTCGAGCTGCGGCTGGCCTGACGTCCCCTTCAGCGCTTGGGCGCGGTGAATTCGCGCACCGCGTTGGTGTAGTAGATCTTGTCGATGACCGAACGCGGCAGCGCCAGCCCCGGCACGTCGGCCTTCACCGTGTCCACATGCTGGGTGTCCGCGGTGGCCAGGTACTGCCAGTCCGAGCGCCACACGCTGTCGGCACTGCGCTTGAACTCGGCCGGATCGCCGCCGGGTTCGTAGGTCAGGTCGGTGCCGTAGAGCAGGCGGTCCTGGTAGCGGATGAAGAAGTTGCGCACCTTGTCGTAGTCGCGCAGTGACTGGTACTGCACCTGGCCCATGCGTGCGGCCAGGTCCACCGAGGCATTCGGGAAGCGGTCGAGGAACGCGGCGAGGCGGTCCACGTCGTATTCCAGGCTGGCCATGTGTGCACCGACGAAACGCAGCTTGGGATGCGCGGCGACGAAGCGGTCGCGCGCGGCCATCTGCTCGTCGTAGCTGGGCTGATCCGGGTGCAGATACATGTGGTACTGCGGATGATGCCCGAAGTATTCGCGGTCGTTCTCGGTGGTCATCTGCGACAGCGGCAGCCAGCAGTTGTGCGGCTCGCCCTGGTGGCCGATCAGCGCCACGTCCAGCCCGCGCACGTACTCGGCCACCGGCGCCAGCGCCGGGTTGTCGAGCATGATCAGCCGGCCTTGCGCGTCCTTCTCCACCATGCCCACGTTCTTCCAGATCTTTACCGCGGTGGCCCCGCGGCCGACATCCTCGCGCAGACTGGTTTCGACCTGTCTGGCCCAGTCGGGCTGGCCGAAGCCGTGCATCGAGAACGTCGCCGCCCAGTGCACGCGGGCCGGATCGGCGCCATGCTCGGCCAGGGCCACCTCGCGCTGCTTGGCCAGCGGCGGGAAGTCCGGGTAGTCGACGTTGATGGTCATCAGCTCGAAGCCGTCCTCGCGCGCGATGTCCAGGAACGCCGGGTCGGCCACGTTGTAATGCACGTGTGCGTCGTACTTGCGCACACGGGTGAAGTCTTCCATGGCGTAGGGGGCTTCCTGCGCACCGGCGGCGGTGCCCGGGCTGCGTGCCGCCTGCGGCGCGGCCGCGAGCGCGGTGCAGGCCAGGGCCGCGCACAGGCCAGCCGCGAGCGCGGCGGGATGGGATTGAGGGGCAACGCGCATCGTCAGTTTCCTCTGCCTCGGTAATGTAACGAAACTTTTGTACAACATATCGCAACAAAAGTGTTGCATCCAGTCCGAGCGTTGTACCAGAATCGGACTACCTCGTACCAGGAAAGGTTATGCCTCCGATCGGACGCCGTTCCGTGCTCAAGCTGGTCAGCGGCGCCGTCGCCGGCGCCAGCCTGCCCTGGCCTGCCCTTGCCCAGGCGGGCGCCACCGCCGCCGCGGTCACCCCCGCGCGCCTGGCCGATGCCCAGGTGAGCCTGGCCTTCGACTCGGCGCTGCACACCCAGGTCAGCGCCTACGGCCAGCCGCTTACCGGTTTCGATGCCAGCGAGTCCTTGTTGCTGGCCGATGGCGCGGTGGAGAACTTCACTTATCGCGATCAGCGCAGCGAGCGCGTGCGTGGCGGCCGGCACGGCCCGGGCAAGCGCATGGTGGTGGCGGGTGTGGCCGACAACGGCATCGAGAAGCAGGTCAGCGCCACAGTGTTCGAGCGCTACCCAGGGCTGGTGCTGTTGCAAGTCGCATATCGCAACAGCGGCAATGCGCCGCTTGCGGTGACCGGCTGGCGCAACGGCGCGCATACCGTGGCCGCCACTGACGGTGGCTTCTGGACCTTCTCCGGCGCCACCCACGAAGACCGCCGCGACTGGGTGCAGCCGCTGGGCGATGGCTTCGCGCAGCGCAACACCCTGGCGATGGACGCCTCCGACTACGGCGGCGGAACGCCGGTGGCTGATCTGTGGCGGCGCGATGTCGGCCTGGCCGTGGGCCATGTCGAAACCGTGCCGCGACTGCTCGACATGCCGGTGCGCGCGAACGCTGGCGGCGCGGCGATCGGCATCGAATCGAACCAGCCAACCACGCTGGCACCGGGCGCGACGCTGGTGACCGACCGCACCTTCCTGTGCGTGCACCGCGGCGATTTCTATTCCGCCCTCACCCACTACCAGCGCTTCATGCAGGACCAGGGCATCGTCGGCCCGCTGGCACCGGAATCGGCGTTCGCGCCGATCTGGTGCGCCTGGGGCTACGACCGCGACTTCACCACCGAGCAGATCGTTGCCACCTTGCCCAAGGTGCGCGAGATGGGGTTCGAGTGGGCCGTGCTCGATGACGGCTGGCAGACCAATGAAGGCGACTGGAAGCTGGACCCGCGCAAGTTCCCGCGCGGCGATGCGGACATGCGCGCCTTCGTCCAGGCAGTGAAGGCGCAGGGCCTGCGCCCGCGCCTGTGGCTGGCGCCGCTGGCCTGTGACCCGGGCAGCGACGTGCTGCACGATCACCCGGACATGCTGCTGCTGGACAAGGACGGCTCGGTGCAGAAGGTGAGCTGGTGGAACGCTTTCACCCAGTGCCCGGCCTACCAGCCGACCATCGACTTCTACGTGGCGCTGACGCGCAAGGCCATCGGTGACTGGGGCTTTGAAGGGCTCAAGCTCGACGGCCAGCACCTCAATGCGGTAGCGCCCTGCTACAACCCGCTGCACAAGCACGCCAAGCCAACCGACTCGTTCGAGAAGCTGGCCGACTTCTGGAATGCCATCCATCGCGCCGCGCGCGAGGAAAACCCCGAAGCGGTGGTCGAACTGTGCCCCTGCGGCACGGCGTTCGCGTTCCACAACCTGCCGGCCACCGATCAATACCCGGCCTCTGACCCGACTTCGTCGTGGCAGGTGCGGCACAAGGGCAAGTCGGTCAAGGCGCTGTTTGGCCACCGCAGCAGCTATGCCGGCGACCACGTCGAACTGAGCGATGGCGGCGATGACTTTGCCTCCAGCGTCGGCATCGGCGCGGTGATCTCCACCAAGTTCACCTGGCCGCGCGACACCGACCGCCCGACCCAGCCACTGCCGCCCGGCGGCTTCGTGCTCACCCCCGAGAAGGAAAAGCTCTGGGGCCGCTGGCTGGATATCTACAAGACGCACATGCTGCCCAAGGGCGAGTACCGCGGCGAGCTGTACGACATCGGCTTCGACAAGCCCGAAGCGCACGCCATCGCCAAGGACAAGGCGATGTACTACACCTTCTACGCCGCCGACTGGGACGGCCCGCTGCAACTGCGCGGCCTGGGCAGCGGCCGCTACGTGGTGCGCGACCTGTTCAACGACACCGAGCTGGGCCACGTGGACGCGCGCAACAACACGCTGCCGGCCAGGTTCAAGCGCTTCCTGATGCTGCAGGCGGTGCCGGCATGAGCGCGGTGAGCGTGGCGGCGGGCAGCGGCCGGCGCCTGTGGCTGTTCTACGCGCTGGCGGTGGTCGCGCTGTGGGGCGTGTGGGGCACGCTGTCGGGGCTGTCGGCAGCGCACGGCTTTCCGGACACGCTGGTGTACTGCGTGTGGGCGCTGACGATGATTCCGCCGGCCGTATTCGTGCTGTGGCGCGGTGGCTGGCAACTGGATCGCACGCCGCGCGCGGTGATCTACGGCCTGCTCATCGGCCTGCTCGGCGCGGGCGGGCAGATGCTGCTGTTCCGCACCCTGACCCTGGGCCCGGCGTACTTCATCTTTCCGATCATCTCGCTGTCGCCGGTGATCACCATCGTGCTGTCGTTCCTGCTGCTGCGCGAGCGCACCGGCAAGCTCGGCGCGCTGGGCATCGTGCTGGCGCTGGTGTCGCTGCCGCTGCTGGACCTGTCCTTCGGCCAGGGTGCGCAAGGCATGGGCTGGTTTGCCTTTGCCCTGCTGATCATGCTCGCCTGGGGCTTGCAGGCGTACTTCATGAAGCTGGCCAACAACAGCGTCAGCGCCGACAGCATCTTCTTCTACATGACCGTGGGCGCGCTGCTGCTGGCGCCGATGGCCTGGGCGATGACCGACTGGTCCCAGCCGATCAACATGGGCATCGACGGACCGTGGATGACCGCGGCCATCCAGATTCTCAATGCCATTGGCGCGCTGGCGCTGGTGTATGCCTTCCGCTATGGCAAGGCGATCGTGGTAGCGCCGCTGACCAATGCTGGCGCACCGCTGGTGACCGCGGCCCTGTCGCTGCTGTTTGCTGGCGTGGTGCCTGGCCCGCTGAAGATCGTCGGCCTGCTGCTGGCGCTGGTCGCCTCGCTGCTGCTGGTGCTGGAGCCCGAGCGGCCCGCCCCCTCCCCTACTGCCTGACGGACCCGCCATGCACGCTTTGTTGGAACTCGTCGAACGCCATCGCCTGGGCACGCCTTGCGGCGTGACCTCGATCTGCTCGGCCCACCCGCTGGTGATCGAGGCGACCCTGCGCCACGCACTGGCCCATGACGTCTCGCCGGTGCTGTTCGAGGCCACCTGCAACCAGGTCAATCAGGACGGTGGCTACACCGGCATGAAGCCGGCCGACTTCGTGGCCTTCGTGCACGGCATCGCCGCGCGCGTGGGCGTGGATACCTCGCGGATTGCGCTGGGCGGCGACCACCTCGGCCCCAATCCGTGGACCGCGCTGGACGCGAACGCGGCGATGGACAAGGCCGAGGTCATGGTGGCCGCGTATGTGGCCGCTGGCTTCCGCAAGATCCACCTGGACTGCTCGATGGCCTGCGCCGGCGACCCGGAGCCGCTGCCCGAGGCGGAAATCGTGCGCCGCGCCGTGCGCCTGTGCGCCGCGGCCGAACGCGCCTGGGCGCAGGCCGGTGGCGAAGCGCCGGTGTACGTCATCGGCACTGAAGTGCCAGTGCCCGGCGGCGCGCATGAGTCCATCGAGGGCCTGGCGGTGACCACCCCGGAAGCCGCGCTCGCCACGATCGAAGCGCACCGCGTCGCCTTCGAGGGCGCCAGGCTTGGCGGGGCCTGGCAGCGGGTGATTGCTTCGGTGGTGCAGCCCGGCGTCGAGTTCGACCATCACGATGTCATCGACTACGACCCGGCCAAGGCGCAGGCACTGAGCGCGGCGATCACCCGCGTGCCCGGCTTGGTGTTTGAAGCGCACTCCACCGATTACCAGACCCGTGACGCACTGGCCGCCTTGGTCCGCGACCACTTCGCGATCCTCAAGGTCGGCCCTGGCCTGACCTTCGCCCTGCGCGAGGCGCTGTGGGCGCTGGATGCGATCGAGGCCGAGTGGATCGCCCCGGAGCAGCGCGCACGCCTGCGCGAAGTGGTGCTCGAATGCATGCAGGCGCAGCCGCAGCATTGGCGCAAGTACTACCACGGTGATGCCCGCGCCCTGCATACCGACCTGCAATACAGCCTCAGCGACCGCATCCGCTATTACTGGCCCGACCCGGCCATCGAGCAGGCACGCGAACGCCTGTTCGCCAACCTGCGTGCCGACCCGCCGCCACTGCCGCTGGTCGGCCAATACCTCCCCCACGCATTGAGAGCGCTGCGCAATGGCCAATGCGACGCCGACCCGGCGGCGCTGGCCATGGCCCACATCAATGCGGTCCTCGATGACTACCACCATGCGACCCATGCAAGCGACCCTGATGAACAGCACTGAATACCTGGGCATACCCGAAGCCGAACTCGCCGCTGCCGGTGCCCTGTGCACCGCGCGCGAGATCGCGCAGCAACCGCGCATGCTCCAGCGCACCCACGCCCTGGTCGCCGACCTGCATGCGCGGATCGCCGCGTTCGTCGGACCGCTCGCCAGCGACCCGCGCGCACGGGTGATCCTCACCGGCGCCGGCACCTCGGCCTATATCGGCCAGTGCCTGGCGCCGCTGCTGGACCGGCAGCTGGCCGCGCGCGTGGATGCCGTGGCCACCACCGACCTGGTCAGCAGCCCGCACCTGTATCTGGATGCCGAACAGCCGCTGCTGCTGGTGTCGTTCGGCCGCTCCGGCAACAGCCCGGAAAGTCTGGCGGCGGTGCAGCTGGCCGAGTCGCGTGTGCGCCAGGTGCGCCATCTCGTGGTGACCTGCAATGCCGCTGGCGCGCTCAACCGCACAGGCGCGCGTGAAGCGCTGACCTTGCTGCTGCCGGAAGAGACACATGACGAAAGCTTCGCCATGACCTCCAGCTTCACCTGCATGATGTTTGCCACGCTGCAGGCGCTGAGCCCGGCGGGTGCGCTGGACGCGCGCATCGGCCCGTTGGCCGCCGCGATGCAAGCAGTGATCGCGCAGCGCCTGGATGCGCTCAAGGCGCTGGCCCTGGGCGGTTGCGAGCGCGTGGTCTACCTCGGCAGCGGTCTGCTGCAAGGCCTGGCGCGCGAAGCCACGCTCAAGCTCGGCGAGCTTACCAACGGCGCGGTCGCGACCTGCTTCGACAGCCCGCTGGGCTTTCGCCATGGCCCCAAGACCTTTGTGACCCCGCGCACTGCAGTGCTGGTGTTCGTCTCCAACGACCCGCTGACCCGCCAGTACGACCGTGACCTGATCGAAGAGCTGCGCCGCGATGGGGTGGCCGCGCACGTGGTGGAGATCACCGCGCAGCCGCAGGGCAGCGATGCCGACAACCTCGCCGTACCCGGCCTGGCCGACGCGCAGGACGTGGACCTGTTGTTCCCGTACGCCGCAGTCGCACAGATCTTTGCCTTCCATGCTTCGCTGGCTGCCGGCATCACCCCGGACAACCCGAACAAGGCCGGCACGGTGAACCGCGTGGTGCAGGGCGTGCGCATCCACGCCCTGGCTTCATGAGCGAGGCAGGCTTCTACCTGGGCGTGGATGGCGGTGGCACCAAGACCCGCTTTGCCCTGATCGACGCCAATGGCCGCGTCTGCGCGCAGGCGCAGCTCGGCACCACCTATCATCCGGAAGTGGGGCTTGACGGCGTGCGTGAGGTGCTCGCGCGCGGCGTGGCGCAGGTGCTGGAGCAGGTGGGCGCGGACGCGAACGCGCTGGGCTTCGCCTTCTTCGGCATTCCCGCGCATGGCGAGGACAGCGCGGTGACACCAGTGGTCGAAGCGATGCCTGCCGCGATCCTCGGGCACGAGCGCTACAGCTGCGACAACGACATGGTCTGCGGCTGGGCCGGTTCGCTGGGCTGCGCCGATGGCATCAACATCGTGGCGGGTACCGGGTCGATCGGTTACGGCCAGCGCCAAGGCCGCGGCGCGCGCGCCGGCGGCTGGGGCGAGACGTTTTCCGATGAGGGTTCGGCGTACTGGATCGCGGTGCAGGGTCTGAACGCCTATTCGCGCATGAGCGATGGGCGCCTGCCGATGGGGCCGCTGCATGCCCTGATCAACTCGGCGCTGGACGTGAGCGTGGACCTCGACGTGTGCGCGCGCATCTATGGCGAGCATGCGCGCAGCCGCGGCGAGATTGCGCAGCTGTCGGTAGTGGTGGCGCAGGCAGCCGAAGCCGGCGATGTGGCGGCGCGCGAGATATTCGTGCGCGCCGGTCGCGAACTGGCGGAAATCGCCGAGGCGATCCGCCGTGCGCTGGGCTTCAGTGGCGATGACATCGTGCCGCTGTCCTACTCCGGTGGTGCCTTTGCTTCGGGCGAATTGTTGTTGGCGCCGTTCCATGCCGCGCTGAAGACCGCCTACCCGCGCTTCGAACTGCGCTCGCCGCGCTTCGAGCCGCATTATGGGGCGGCGTTGTATGCGGCCAAGCTGGCAGGGGTGAACGTGGCGGCGATGACGGCCTGAACGCTACTGCGCAGGCAGGGCATCCAGCAATTGCTGCCATTCCTGCGCTTGCCCAGGCGTGGCGCTGTCCTTGACCAGCCTGGCCAGTGCTAGCCGGTAGGCCGTGTCCAGTGCCCGCGCCTGCGCGACCGGGACGTCCGGCGTGATGCCCTCGCCTTCCCAGTTCTTGCCGGTCAGCGGACTGATCGACTGCGCATAGGGGATGGAGGCGGTGAAGCGCTCGCCGAGCGCATATTCGCGCGCCGGCCGAGCGCCGCCGCCACTGCGCTCGCCCACGACGGTGGCACGCGAGCGCGTCTGCAGCGCATAGGTGAAATCCTTCGCCGCCGAGAACGTCACCGGCGAGGTCAGCACGTACACCGGCTTGGTGCCGCCATAGCGCGCGCCGGGCACCTGCGGCAGCGTCCAGTATTGGCGGACCTTGCCGCCGCGGTGGTAGCGGATGTCGTTGAGCTGCACCGGCCGGTCGAACAGGTAGCTGGCGAGGAAGGCGACCATTTCCGGGTCGCCGCCCATGTTCTCGCGCAGGTCGATGATCAGCGCGTCGGCATGCGCGAGGAAACTCATCGCCGCGCTGGCGGTGTCTTCGGCCAAGTAGGGATAGGCGAATATGCGGAACTTCAGATAGCCGATATTCCCAGGCAAACGCTCGACCTTGTCGAAGGCGAAGTTATCGCGGGCAATCGCCGGGCGCCACTGCTCCAGTTCCGCCGGCGACGGCCCGTCAGCCGGCTCATCGCGCGCGCCATCGGGGCGGAAGCCGATCCACAGGTGCTTGTCATGGCCGATCGCGCGCAGGTCCGCGGTGAGGCGGTCGGCAAACGCCTGGCCCTCGCTGAGCTTGGCGTAGTCGCCCTGGCGCTGGTGCTGCTGCAGCGCCTGCCGCATGCGCTTGGCGCTGGCAGGGTCGACGTATTCGTCTGCCAGCAAGGTGTTCAAGCGGGCGATTGCCGCATCGCGCTCGGCCGGCGTCAGCTCCGGCTGCGCAGCCGCCGCGGAGGTGGTGGCCGCCAACCATAGGATGGCCAGCGCGCACCCATTTCGCAATCCCAGGCGCCATTCCATCGATCGGCTTCCTCAGAGTCCCGCCGACATGCCGCAGGTGGGGCCCGCGCAGCTCATGGTGTTGTAGTCGAGGATGCGCGAATGCCCCGGGTCTCCGGTGGGCCGGGCCACGCCGCGCGGCACGATGAACACCGCCGAATGCGCGCCGTGCAGGCCGGCCGGCAACTGCATCGGCTGCACTACCACGTAGGTATGCCAAGGCGTTCCAGCGCCACGTGATGTGAAACTATCACCGCCGGAGAGCGGCGGCAGGTCGGCCGCGTTGCGCGCGCTGAAGGCCCGCTGCCAGCCATCGACATCGGCGCGCGTGGCCTCGCGGATCAGGCCCTTGGTCAGCGCATCGCGCAGGCCGGCCTCGCCGGCGAGCGGCATGTCGGCGATGCGGAAGCCCTCGGGCGAACGGCTGGCATCGGTAACCATGGCACCGCCGCTGCCCGAGCCGACGGATACCGCGCCGTTGCGCGCCAGGTAGGCACGCGTCACCTTGCGCTGGAAGGCCTGCTGCGCGATCGGGTTGAGCGCGGCGAGCTTGTCCTGGCTGACATAGAAGTACGGGCACGGCCCGTCGTCGTCATGGCTGCCGACCAATTGCGGCACGGATGCCGGCAGGCCGGCAACCACCTGATGGTGATAGCCGGAGACCAGCACCGCGGCGATGCGCGTGCGCGGCGTCCAGCCGATGTTCCACACCGTCGGTTCGTAGGCGCCGAGCATCAGCGCCACCGGTTTTTCCGGCTCGTCCACCGACACGTCGATGCGCGTGGCTTCGTGGTTGCTCTTCTTGTCGATCTGGTAATTGAGCGGGCGACCGCCATAGGCGCCGGCGGCGTAGACGAGGGTATCGGCGGGCAGGGCCGCGGCCAGTGCGCTGCAATCCCCTGGGTCGCGGCGGCCTTCAAAGGGCACCAGCTGCGCGGCAGGGCTGGGTGCGCTGGCGGGTCCCGGAGATGGCGGTGCGGTGGCGATGGCTACCGCAGGGGGCGGCGTGGCGTCGCGGCCGGTAGCCATGGCCGGGCGCGCGGTCGCGTCGCGAGCAGTATCCGCAGCCGGGCGTGGCGCGGGAGTCCGCTGCGGACGTGCGGGCGTCTCTGCTGCGACGGATTCTTTCGCGGATGCTGGCGCGAACAATCTGCTGGGATACACCCCTGCGGCAACAAACACCTGCGGCAGCAGCAGGAAGGTCAGCAGCATCAGCACCACGTAGCCGGCAATGACACGCCACAGCACGCGCTTGGGGAAAGCCAGCGACGCGAGCAGCGCCAGTATCGCGAGGCCTGTGAGCGGCGCGCCGAGCAGCAGTGCCCATGCCGTCACTTCGGGGCGATCGGCAACGAGCGCGCGAGGGAGCACCAACCAGGTCGGCCACGCCGCCAGCAGCACCAGAACAGCGGCGACCCCGGTATCGATGCGCTGCGGTTCCTGTTCCGGCCCGTCGACCGTGGGCGAGACCCATTCCGCGGGAAGATTCATCGCCACACCGTCCGTGCTGCTGCGGATGGCTGTGCGGCGGGGACAACGCAGTCCTGCATTCCCATCACTTCACTCCTTGAAGCGGTTTGCGCGCCCGGCATGGCAGGCCGGGCGCATGGCGCGATGCTACTGGCAGGGCTTGGCGGGCGGCAAGGCCGCTGGCTCGATGCGGGTCAGCAGCACGGCATTGGGCAGCACGTCCACGCGCAGTTGGTCGCCACCGACGATGCCCAGCTGTGCAAGCCAGGCCCCGCGCAGGCGCAACGAAGGGACGCAGCGGTCGGCATGCGCGTAGTAGCTGGTGCCGACGCGGCAGCTGCGCCGCCGGCGCGGCAGCGAGCGCCTGTTGCGTGCCTGCTCGGCGATGAGGTTGGCAGCCGCCTCGGCCGCGCGGAGTTCGGCGATCTGTTCCGGGGTGGGTATGGGCGGCAGGGTGGGTTCAACGTAGACCCAGTGGCAGTGTGGGGCGGCGGGTTCGGGCTTGCTGCGCTTGCGGGTGCGTGGCGGCGGGGTGGGCGCGGAATCGGGGCTGTGCATGCGGGGCTCCTTGGCGAAGACCCGTCGCCGGGATGGCGACGGGTGTCGGGAGGTTAGAACCCGGACGAAGACGGTGGGCTTATTCCCCCTGGGGGGTCTTGTATTCGCCGCCCTCCCGACGCTGACATCAGCCAGATACGTCCATGGGACGTATGACCCACTCACTGTCGACTGTGGGCCGCCTCGTCGGAGGTTCTAAACTCCTTGCCCACAGCTTGCCGGCGCGCGTCACTACGCCCAATCAGGTGGCTGCTCGGCTTGGCGTAGGCAGCCACCTGTCATGAGGTCAGTGCATTCCTAAGCGACGCGTATTGCGGGGCTTACGCAGCACGGTCCTGTTCGACCACCACCGCCGTGCCGTAGCACAGTACCTCGGTCAGGCCGGCCATGAGCTCGGTGGCGTCGTAGCGCACGGCGACGATGGCGTTGGCGCCAAGTTGCCGCGCGTGCTGCACCATGTCGCGGTAGGTCTCCTGGCGCGCCTGTTCGCATAGCTCGGTGTAGATGGTGATGTTGCCGCCGAACAGGGTCTGCAGGCCACCAAGGAAGTTGCCCACGATCGACCGCGACCTGACGGTGATGCCCCGCACCAGGCCGATGTTGCGGGTGATGCGGTAGCCGGGCAGCTCGAGCGCCGTGGTCACCATGGCGTCGCTGAGGGGCGAAGGCGCGGGGCGGACGGTGGAGGAGTTGTAGGGGTCGGTCATAGGGCTCCCTTGGGTGAGCGTGATTGAGACGAACCTAGTTTTCCGCTTGACGTGTTACGTGGGGCGAACCATCTTCAGTTCGATGGCACGCACGTTCGGGTGTCACGACGCTGCCGGCATGCTTGAAGACGCGCCCCACCCGTTTGCGCGGTTGCCACTGTATCAACGCGTCCCCACAAACACGTTGAGATGATCGACTACCACTGAGGTGCGCCCGATGCCCCACCCCACAAACCGCATGCGTCCGATCCATCCGGGCGAGATCCTGCGTGAGGAATATCTTGTTCCGCTGGGTATGACCCCCAACGCCCTGGCGACGGCATTGCGGGTGCCCGCTACGCGCATCCATGCCATCGTCAATGAGGAGCGTGCCATCACCGCCGACACCGCTGAGCGGCTGGCCATCTACTTTGGTGGAGATGCCGCTAGCTGGCTTGCCCTGCAGGCGGCAGCTGGAAGGCAGTGTCTGCACTAACATATGCGTGGCAGACGAGCCGTCCGCAGTAAAGGAAGCAATATGCGCAGGAAGCAAACTCTCAGGCTCGTAGTGGCGCTGGCACTGGTCACGACAACCGCGCCGGCAGCAGCGTCGGACTTCCGCGGCGTGCTGACGTTCTTCTTCGGCACACCGTTGCTGGTACTTGCAGCGGCGCTGCTGGGATTGATGCTGCTGCGTCGGGTGGCAGCTGCCGAGGCAGCCAATATTCGATTGGCTGCTGCCGGATGCCTGCTGATCATGGCCAGCGCTGCGGCATGGGTCGCCACGTTTGCCCTGGCGTTTGCAGGGCGGGCCATGTTTGGGCCCTTGCTCGGGCTGCCAATCGCGCTGTCCTGGGGCATCTGGCTGTGGCGTCACCCTCGTGGCCGGCTTGCCAGCATCAGCCCCCATCTCGCGCTTGCGCTGGTCTGCGTCTCTGTCGCTGCGGTCGTCTGGGATTTCAACGCCCTGCTGTCTGGAAGCAGCCCGGTGGCGCATCCGCTGATGCTGCTTCCGCCAGCGTTGGCGCTGCTGTGTGTCGGGCTGTACTGGCAGGTGCTGCGGCGACGCGAACGCGGCCTTGCCCTCGGCACGAACTGATTGCGCCCTCGAACAGCGTCGGCTCCAGTCGAAGACGGTCGTTTCCACTATCGTCGTATTCCCGCCAGCTGGCATTGCCACGTGGCGCTCTCTTCAAACCGATTCAAGCAAACGTGATGGAGCACAACAGCATGAGGTCTGATCGCGACACCGGAGTATGGAAGTTCTTCTGCGCCATTGGCGCGGCTGGCCTCCTCACTCTCTTACCCAATGCGTCTTTTGCGCAGGAGCAGTCGAAAAGCGCCAGCGGCCAAGGCTCTCCAGCTCTGGCAGATTGTCCGCTTGACCTGGGGCTGGACCCGGGAAGGACAGCCACGGCTTTCCGCGCGCTTCCCAAGGACCTGGAGGAGCAAGCCCCAGACGATCATTGTCGCCCGGCAACGGTCCTGACCATGATCATGAGGCCGCAGGGCCTATGCAAGATTGGCGGCGTCACGATGCCCGTGGCAAGCCTCATCACGCTCAAGCAGACCGGGCGCCCGCTCGCGATCATGTTCTTGACCAACCTGAGCCAGCAGTCGCACGCGCAGTTGCAATCCGCGCTTGAACAGCGCTACTCGAAACAGCCCCTGTCCGCATACAAGGGGCCCCTCGTGGTGCAGCGCGAAATCACCAGCGTGGTTCGCCACAAGGGCGGCACATTACTCATGCTTGAAAAGCAGCTTTCGGACATCCAAGGCAACGGCATGTCGATTGTCCAGCAGTTCGCGCCAGAAGACGTCAATCTGGTGAACCGTAGTCTCAACTCATGCAAGTAGTGGCTCCGGGGTTCGGCGCACGAAGCACAGGCGCGATATCGAATCGCGATCAGCCTGTAGCGCCGCAGGTTTTGCCTATAGCGGCGCCGGCTCCAGCGTCACCAGCACCACATCATTGCTGCGCATCGGCAAGTCGACGTTGAGCACGCCATCCTTGCCGACTGTGACGGTCCGGTCCTGCTCCGCGACATCGGCCGTGGCCGCCTGCAGCTTTGACAGCTGCTCGGCGCTCAGGTCCTTCGGCTTGCCCATGTCGATATAGAGCGACATCGGATCGTTCTTGAGATAGCCGGTTCGGTGCACCCGCAAGTGATAGCCGCCCGGCACGACATGCTTCAGGCGTATGGCCAGCGGCGCGGCGCTGCCCGCAGGCAGCTTGCGCGTGTAGAACGGCGTGTTGCTGAGCTCCTGATGCGGTTGTTGCCAGTCCCAGGCCAGCACCGCGATGCGCTGGTCATCCACCGACGCCCATACCAGTGGGTCGGTGCTGGGTATCTCGCGCCCGACAATTTGGTTGAGATACTTGTGCGCAAACCAGGTGGGCTTGCGGATGCCTTCGCGGTTGATCAGGCCGAACCCGCCATGGAATGGCGTGGGCGGCGGGCCCGCCTCTTCAAACAGATCGGTGTAGGCCCAGTAGCTCATGCCCTGGGCGATGCCGCGGGTCTGCTTCAGCTTGGTCAGTACATACGGCGCGTTGATGTAGCTGTCGTGCACGAAATCGCGCGGGCTGTAGCTGCTGCTCCATTCGGTGAAGAACAGCGGCAGGCCCGGGAACGCGGAGGCATCGATCTCGCCCCTGACGTTGCGGACGTCGGCAATGATGGCGTCCGGCGAGGCCAGGAGCTTGGTGTCCTGCTTGCCCTCCTCGTCCAGGAAGCCGCCGTCCACGCCGTAGGTGTGCGTGGTCACGAAGTCGAGCGGCAGCCCCTGTTCCTTGCAGAAAGCCAACAGCTCGGGAACCCAGGCGGCGCCGGCCGTGGACGGCCCACCGACCCGCAGCTGCGGATCGACGGCCTTGAGCGTGCGCGCGGTGTTGGCGTACAGGTCGAAGTAGGCGCTCTGGTCGGCGCCTTCCCAGAAATCCTTGAGGTTGGGCTCGTTCCAGACTTCAAAGTACCAGCGCCGCACTTCGTCGATACCGTAGCGCGCAATCACGTGTCGCAGATAGGCATCGACCAGGTGGTTCCACATCGCCGTTTTCGGGTGCGAGGTGTTGCCCTTCCAGTAGAACAGGGTCTGGTCCGAGGTCTTGAGCTCGTCGGGGGTAAAGCCGAGCTCCACGAAGGGGCGGATGCCCTTGGCGAGCATGGCGTCGTAGAGCTCGTCGATGCGGGTCCAGTCGTACACGATCTGGTCGTTGACGCGGCGTACCGTGCCAAGGGCGTCGTGGAAAAGACCGTGGAAGCGGAGGTAGCGGAAGCCGAGTTCGTCTACTGCGAGCTTGAGGTGGGCCTGCGAATCTGCGCGGAGCAGGGTTCCGGGGTAATCCGAGCCGACCGAGAGGGTGTAGAAGCGGTCTACGGGCTGCGTGGCCTGGGCGATGTCGAGGTCGATGTTGCGCTGGGGGTTGTCCTTTGCGCTGGCGGACAGGGAGATGGCGCAGAGGGTTAGCAGCAGGAGGCAGCGGCGCATGGCGTCGGTGGGGAGGGTGGGCATTGGGGTCGAGGATAACGAGCCGCAGGGGCTCGTGGTATTTCTAATGTGGGGGTGGGGTATGTCGTGAACGTCATGATGGATGCTCGGCCACTCCCTTCATTGCCATCACCGCGAGCAATGCTCGTCGCATTGAATGGCTCAGCTACCTGCCATGCTCTTGATACATCTCAAATGCGGCTATCGAGCTTTGCGCACGTCATAGCCGCCTGCCACGGTCCGCTCGAGCCCTAGCGCCAAGTCGTTTGATGTGTACATTTCCGCAGGCGCGTGATGTTCAGACGCGTTCTTTCAGGATGCGCTCTATCGCCTCCCGATCTTCATTCTTGAAGAAGACATCCAGCTCGTGTGCCGCGCCGGGCACACGCCAGTCAGAGGCGGCGTCCCGCAGGATCTCCAGGTATGTCTTCAAGTCTTTGGCTGGAATGCCTGGCAAACGCGAATGGACGAGGACGACCTTTCGGCAGGGCATCCAGCTGAGGTCGCAGAGACAGTCATGGAGCGCATCCCAGTTGAATCCAAAGTACCCAGGAAACCAGAGCGTGTAGTAGAGGTGGCTCAATAGCTCCTGCACCTGGGATATATCGGGATCGACTCGCACGTAGAAGACTTTCGATGCGTCGAACGAAGGTGCTGCTTCAAAGTATTTGAACGGCATTGCGTGGCTCAAGGCATGGTTCTGGTGGTGCGGGGATGAAAAGGAAGAAAATCACTTTGTCCAATTGGCCCCGGCCGCATCACGGCAATCAGGCGCGCGAGCTCGAATATCGCTTGCAGTAGCCAGAACGCATTCCGGGGAAGACAACCCGTAGCCAGGCACGCGTAGGCCACCAACAGCAACGTGGCTTTCACGTGGGAGAGCCTTCTGGCCACAAGAATCTTCGAGATTGTCGGGGTGCCTGGGATGATGCCGTCTCCACGCAGCAGATGCTCATCACTAGATGGCCTTGATCTTCTCGATCAACTCCCGGAACTCGGACTCGTTCAGCTCAAACTCCGGCCCCTCCTGCATAGCCATTAGAACGAGCACCGCCCGGTGCACCGATTCGGTAAGCTCCAAGCAGTAATTCATGTATATCCTTAAGGCGGTTTCGGACACCTTGTATATGTCGTACCCGCCACTCAAGGTCTTCTCGAACTCTCGAGCCACTTCGTCTGCCACATTTCTCAAGCCCTCCATTTCCGCCTCCATGAAAGCCAACGCCAAGCACTAGCCGGTACCTGCTTGCGGTGAAGAGGGTCGACACCCGACATATCGTCATACGCGCGCAGAATCGTCTGCACCGGATCGAGATCGGGCTCTCGGAGGCCGTACACAATCTTCAGCCATGTCGCGGCGCTCAGCTCTTGGCAGCCGCTCAACCACTTTTCCTGAAGGTTGGCGCGCAACATGTGTCGCCCGGCCCCGAACAGTTTGTCACCTAACATGGACACACGCCCGACGTTCTGCAAGCAGAGGACATACACAAACTTCCGCGGCGCGATAGCACCGGCCAAACTCGCTCTGCGTTGTTCTCCCATCCAATGCTGGTACATCTCACTCCCAGCCTCCCAGTAATCAGGCCCTGCCAAGCATGAGAAGGCGACGGGCGTTGGCCTCATAGGTTGCCCAGCCAATTGCACTAGCCGACCTGAGTGGAACTTGGCTGCTACATGTTCCTGACCTTCTCGATCAGATCCAAGAACTTCGGTTCATCCAGTTCAAATTCCGGACCTGCGTCCATTGTCATCAGCACCGTAACCACCCAATCCACTGCCGCCGTAAGTTGCAGACCGTATTGCTGATTGATCTCGAACGCGGCTCTCGCCACCCTGGAAGTGTCGTACCCGCCTATCAAGGCTCTTTCCAACTCTCGCAACAAATCTGCTGACGTGAACACTCGTCCAATTCTCCGTTTCGGCACCGAGAAAGACAACGCTGCGTGCTGGACGAATTCCGCACACGCTAGGAACTTCACCAGCCGCAAGGCAGCATGTACAGCACCCAAGGCAGTTCTTGGAAGGGACGTGTTACGTCCGGCATATCGTCATATCCGCCAGAACATCTGCACCGGACCAAATCGGGCTCTCGCAAACCGCGTACGCTCTTCAGCCGCATCTCGTCGCGCGACCCGTGGCGGCTACCCCATCCCTCTCCTCGCGGCGACCTCATGGGGCGCAGGCTTTCGCTTGTGCGTACTTCTTGCAGTAACCGCTGCTCAAGCGTCGGTTCCTGTCCGGCATGGGAATCGTCGCACCCGGCTGGCAGGCCGCATTGCTTTTGAATCTCTCGCACACCCTGATCTGACGACTTCCCTCTGAATAGGAATACCCGTATCTCTCCATGCAAATCATGGTAGCTACTGTGTCATCAAAGGTCCGCTCTGCCCTTTCAATTCCGCGAATTCCGTCGAAGGGCGCAGCGTAGCCGCACTCCAACATGTCTTTCCAGATGGTCAATTCATCAGTTCCCTGCCTTGACCAACGCGTGTAGGTCTCTGGAGGTGGGGCAAATGCGTGTGTTGGCAGACAACTCGCTGTCGCGACTGATAAAGCAATGATGACCAGCGATTCTCGCATCTGGGGCTACTCGATGACTTCTTCAGAAGGTCGCGTTATGTCGGGCATCTCGTCAATTCGCACAAGAGCGTCTACATGGGATCGAGATCGGGCCCTGTCAGGCCATTGCACAATCTTCAGCCGCAATCGCGCTTCCAGGCATTGGCGCGCAACATCCGCCGCGTTCAACCCCCTAAATCGAACCTCTCGCTAGAAGATACAACCTCTTCCTCTCTCCGGCCACGTCCAGGCGGTCGAACTCTCGAACAAAGCCTTCGATCGCCGGAGCCAGATCGCAATGGAATTTCCATAGCGCTTTGGCGCCAATACGCTGCAGGAAATCCAATCCATCAAGGACTGCCCCTGATGCCTCAAAGTCCGACACTTTCATTTCGCTCATCAGTCGGTCGAACATGTCTAGAACGTAGCTTTCGCAGAGCGGAGAAAAGAGCTCCTCGTACTCCAGGCGCTCATTACGCAACAGGTCCTCTCCGGGCGCGGAGCCGTTGCTCTCATGGTCTATATGACGCTCTATCGCAGGAAGCCGCATCCCCTGTTCATGTAGGAACATCGAGTAAATTTTCCGCATCGCTGCTTTGCACATTCTTCTGTGCCTCGAACTGTGCCAGATCAATCCAACTCAAGGCATCAGGAAGCGTCGCCTTGACCAGCGACCGACCAGGATGCCGAAGACGCACTTCTCCACGATCTCGATAGCGAGGTTGCCCATGGCGCATCAGGTTGGCCATCCGTGGTTATGCGGTGCACTGCACGCGCAGATGGCAACAATCAGCTCGTGATGGAAAGACATGGCGCTAGCGCCCGCTCAGTCGACTCCACCAAGACTTCCGCGCTGACGATGAATCACGCTGACCCGCGCCTGCGCTGCCGTTTCTCTCGAGAAGCAGCTCGTAGTAGTGCCAGATGTTGTCGCTTGGCCCTCAATCAGCCGATTGTTGGCACGCCCCCAGGGCCAGAACAGCCCCGCCGCCCCATCCGCTCGCAATCCTGGAAACGACTGACCATCTAGCGTGACCCGCCCCCAGGTCGCACCGTGGTTGCGGCGAAAAAGCTCACCGACATAGCTGCCAAACAATTTGGCCATATCGAAATCTCTTGGTCGCTGGGCTTGGCCACCGCAATCTGGTCCTCTGAAGATCGTCATTACCGGCGCGACGTCCCTATGGGGCGCAGGCTTTCGCCCGCGGATATCTCTTGCAGTATCCACTGTTCAGACGAATTTCTATTCCAGGTTTCGGAACATTCGCAGTTGGCGAACAGGCCGACAATCTCAGCCCTCCTTCTGAACCGCAGGGTGAGAATGTGTAGTCGTGCGTAAAGCCTTGGGCCTGCATGCACTTCATGGCCAGGACAACCTCTTCATCAGTTCGCTGCCCACCTGGGAATTCCTCGGCCACCGCAAACGGGCTTGCGAAATTGCATTCCAACATGGCCTTCCATTTCGTTATCTGATCAACTCCCGGCTTGGACCATCTCTCGTACTCCTCTGGATTCGGGGGGAAGGCCATGAACCCAGAGCAGCCCGGCGATAAAAGCGCAAAGAGCACTACGGTGGCTAGGTGAGCTGATCTCATTTCGCGTGTCCAGCAGTGGAGGGCAGACAACAGCAGGCTCAGCACTATCCGTACTGGATGATGGTGGTTCACTAACGCCCCTGTAGAACGCCGGGACTGCCCGGATCCTTGTTTATTGGTCCCGGTCGATCTGCCGGGTAGTCTCCTTATCGGAGATCGGGGCGAATTATGTAGGGTGGGAAACGTGAGCGGCATCTTGATTCTGCGAGCTGCTGGGCAGGGAAATTCGTAGGCCGGTGATGCACGTCTCAACTCTGCGTTCGCGCTGCTTTAACGGCTGCTGCTCATCCTCGTCACCTGACGGCCCTTAGCTTGTCCGCTGTCGATCGGGAGGATAGCCTTGAACCCCATGAGCACGAGCACCGAGGCGTCCCGTCAGCAAGCGCTCGACGCACTGCATCTGGTCGGGAGCTTGCCTGAGCAGGACTACCAGGACATTGTCAAAGTCGCGGCCGCCGTGTGTGGCACGCCCGTTGCGTTGATCAGCCTCATTGATCGGGATCGCCAGTGGTTCAAGGCAAGGGTGGGCCTGGAGGCATTGCAGACCGATCGAAGTGCATCCGTATGCGATCACGCCATCCGTCAACCGGATGAATTATTCGAGGTGCCTGACCTGAAGCAGGACGCTCGCTTCTCCACGAACGAGATGCTTGACGAATTGGGTGCGCGTTTCTACGCCGGCATGCCCCTGGTCACGGACGAAGGAATGGCGATCGGCACGGTCTGTGTCCTTGATACCGCACCAAGGAAGTTGAGCGAGGACCAGCGAGAAGCGCTGGAGGGCCTTTCTCGTGTAACCATGTCGCTGATAACTGCACGGAGCCGGAGCCGCGATGAGGAAGTCGCCTCGATCCTGGCGCAGAACCCTGCCGCGGTGGAACCGCGGGTAACGCCCACGGGCGGTCCCGAATGCCGCGTGATCGTCCTGGAGATCATGGACATCGCCACCATTGCCGCGAGCTTGGGCGAACGCGCTCTTCAACGTCAGCTGTCCCAGCTGGACGCTGAGTTCGAGGCCTGCCTGGACAAGCGTCGAGGCGACACGATCAACCGGGTGACAGACAGCGGCGAGTTTATAGCGGTTCTCGCGGTGAATGAGGACGCTGATACCTCGGCGAAGCTCCTGTCCGTTGCGCGAGCGGCGTCCGAGCGATTGGGCTGCGTGATACGCGTGGGGGAAGCTGGCAATCGCGAAGGGGACGCGATAGGCAAGATATATCTTCGAGCGGAGGCGAATCTGCGAGTGGTCTCGGCTGCCGGACCGGTGCTCAGCTGAGTCCACGGACGGATCGCCAGGCGCCATACCCAGCCGCGCGCCCGGGATCGCGACGGCTCGTGGCATCATTGGCGCATGCCGTCATTTTCGCATCCGATGCTATCTGGCGAGAGTTGGCGCCGCCGCGTGGCGCTGTGGGGTGGCGCGATTGCTGTCGCGCTGGCCGCCATCATCTTCGCCAAGGCAAGCGACGCCGCCTTCATGTTGTTTCAGCGCTGGACAGGCGCCGCGCCGTGGTGTGCCTGGTTTCTTACGCCTGGCGTGTTCGGCATGCTCGCGTGGGCAACCCATGGCGCCTTGCGACCCACACGCGGCAGCGGCATTCCCCAGGTGATCGCCGCGCTGGAGACACCTGATGCGCAGTTTCGGCAACGGGATCTCTCTCTGCGTATTTCGTGTGGCAAGCTCCTGCTCACCACATTGTCGTTGCTCGGTGGCGCTTCGGTAGGCCGCGAAGGCCCCACCGTGCACGTGGGTGCCAGCCTGATGTACGTGATCGGCCGGCGCTTTGGTTTCAACGATCCACGCGAACTTGGCCATTTCCTGCTTGCCGGCGGTGCGGCTGGCATAGCGGCTGCCTTCAATACTCCGCTCGCCGGCGTCGTGTTCGCGATCGAGGAACTCAGCGGCCGTTTCGAGCATCGGTTTTCGGGCACGTTGCTGACCGCCGTGATCGTTGGCGGCGTTGTCTCCCTCGGTCTGCTGGGTGATTACACCTATTTCGGAAGAGTGCCCGCGGGGCTCCCGCTGGGCCATGCGTGGCTTGCGATCCCTCTGTGCGCGGTTGCCGGCGGACTGCTCGGCGGGCTCTTCAGCCGGATGGTGCTGGCGAGTGCGGCGGGGCGTCCGCGCTGGCTCGGTGAGTTCCGCCGCCGCCATCCCATCTGGCTGGCGGTGGTGTGCGGCTTGCTGCTGGTGGCCTTGGCTTCGCTATTCGGTGCCGGTGCATTCGGTACCGGCTACGAGCAGGCGCGTAGTTTGGTACAAGGCCAGCCCGGGGTCGGGCAGGAGTTCGGCCTGATGAAGCTGCTCGCCAATCTGGTGTCGAACCTGGCCGGCATCCCTGGCGGCCTGTTCTCGCCGGCGCTCGCGGTGGGAGCTGGACTCGGGCATAACCTGGCCGTCGTGATGCCGGGAGTGGATCCGCGGGCGCTGGTCCTGCTCGGCATGTGCGGCTACCTCACTGGAGTGACCCAGGCGCCGCTGACTTCGGCCGTGATCTCGCTGGAGTTGACCGACAGCAGTGGCCTGCTGCTGCCGATCCTGGCGACTGCGCTGCTCGCACGCGCAATGTCCGGACTGGTGTGCCGGGTGCCGATCTATCGTGGCCTTGCCGAGGTCTTGACCCGGTCGCGGGGGTGATGGGTGCGCGGGACGGAAGGGGCATGCATCTCGCCCGGAGCGGTTGTTTGGTTTATGGGCCCACCAGGATTCGAACCTGGAACCAAGGGATTATGAGTCCCCTGCTCTAACCGTTGAGCTATAGGCCCGCAACACACCCGCGGCCTTGCACCGGGGCCCACAAAGTTTAGCGTTTCACCCATCTTTGCGGCACTGCCAATTACGCACGCAGCAGACAGCGCGTCCAGCCTGTTCTCCTCGCGTCCCATGAAAGCAGAAGCCCCGCTTTCGCGGGGCCTCCAACAACCATCAAACTCGCAGCATCCCAGATCAATCAATATCCAGGAACGAGCGCAACTGCTCCGACCGACTAGGATGCCGCAGCTTCCGCAGCGCCTTGGCCTCGATCTGCCGGATCCGCTCACGCGTAACATCGAACTGCTTACCCACCTCTTCCAAAGTGTGATCAGTGTTCATGTCGATGCCAAAGCGCATCCGCAGCACCTTCGCCTCCCTCGGCGTCAGGCCGGCGAGCACATCGCGCACCGTCTCGGACAGGTTGATGTTGGTGGTGTTGTCGATCGGGGACTCCACGTTGGTGTCCTCGATGAAGTCGCCCAGGTGGGAGTCCTCATCGTCGCCGATCGGCGTTTCCATCGAGATCGGCTCCTTGGCGATCTTCATCACCTTGCGGATCTTGTCCTCGGGCATGTCCATTTCCTTCGCCAGCTCCTCCGGCGTGGCCTCGCGGCCGAACTGCTGGAGCATCTGACGGGAAATGCGGTTGAGCTTGTTGATCGTCTCGATCATGTGCACCGGGATACGGATGGTGCGCGCCTGGTCGGCGATCGAACGGGTGATCGCCTGGCGGATCCACCAGGTGGCATAGGTCGAGAACTTGTAGCCGCGACGATATTCAAACTTGTCCACCGCCTTCATCAGGCCGATGTTGCCCTCCTGGATCAGGTCCAGGAACTGCAGGCCGCGGTTGGTGTACTTCTTGGCGATGGAGATCACCAGGCGCAGGTTGGCCTCCACCATTTCCTTCTTGGCCTTGCGGGCCTTGGCCTCGCCATAGGCCATGGCGCGGCTGATTTCCTTGATCTCGGCCAGGGTCAGGTGGTGCGCCTTCTCCAGGTCCAGCGTGGCCTGCTGCTCGGCGATGATCTGGTCCTTGACGTCACGCAGGGCCGAGGACCACTTCTGCTTGCGCTTGAGCGCGTCTTCCACCCATTCCAGGTTGGTCTGGTTGCCTTCCCAGGAACGGATGAAGTCCTTGCGCGGCATCTTGGCGACGTTGGTCGCCAGGTGCAGCACGCGGCGCTCGTGGTCCTTGATCGCGTTCTGCACTTCGCGCAGCTGGCGCACCAGCACGTCGGTCAGCGGCAGCGGCAGCTTGAGGGTGACGAAGATCGCGGCGATGTCCTCGCGCGCCTTGGCCACGACCTTGTGCTCGGCGCCGTGCTTGGCATACGCCTTCTTGAACTTGGCCAATTCGTTGGCCAGGTTCTCCATGCGCGTGGCGACCTCGACCGGGTCGGGGCCGACCGGGCCGGTGTCTTCCTCGGCATCAGCAACGCCTTCCTCTTCGTCGTCGTCCTCGGCGACGGTGTCGCTTTCGGCTTCGGCAGCGGCGGCCAGTTCGGCGGCGGCGTCGGCCTCTTCGATCAGGTCGTTGAAGCCGACGATGACCTCGGCCAGGCGCTTCTTGCCTTCCTTGTGCAGTTCGTAATCGGACAGCAGCGTTTCGATGGACGCCGGGAACGTGCCCAACGCCGCCTGGACCTGGCCCAGGCCTTCCTCGATGCGCTTGGCGATGGCGATTTCGCCTTCGCGGGTCAGCAGCTCCACCGTGCCCATCTCGCGCATGTACATGCGCACCGGGTCGGTGGTGCGGCCACCTTCGGTGTCGAGCGCGGTCAGTGCGGCGGCGGCTTCTTCGGCGGCGGTGTCATCGACTTCGCGGTTGCCGGTGTTGCCGTCGTTGAGCAGCAGGGTTTCGGCATCGGGTGCCACTTCATGGACATCGATGCCCATGCCGTTGATCATGCCGATGATGTCTTCGATCTGCTCCGGGTCGACGAGGTCGTCGGGCAGGTGGTCGTTGACCTCGGCATAGGTCAGGTAGCCCTGTTCCAGGCCCTTGCTGATCAGTTGCTTGATATCGGATTGCTGGGCAGGACGTTCGTTGGCCATGAGTGCTCGCGCCACCGGCTGGGAGAATTGAGTGAACCTAGCATTATACCAGCGTGACACCCCGTCTGCCGGATAAGGCGGGGGCGACGCCGTGCCAGACAGGCCGGCCTCGAAGCGGGAACGGGGTCAGGGCCTGAGCACGAAGGTGACCGGGCCGTCGTTGACCAGGCTGACCACCATGTGGGCACCAAACCGACCTGTTTCCACCCCCATGACGTGCTTTTCGCGGCAGATCGACACCAGTTGGTTGAACCCACGTTCAGCCTCGGCCGGCGGCGCCGCGCTGGTGAAGCTGGGCCGCATGCCCGAGGCAGTATCGGCGGCCAGGGTGAACTGGCTGACCAGCAGCAAGCCGCCGCCGGTATCGGACAGGCAACGATTCATCCGCCCGGCCTCATCGGCAAACACGCGATAACCCAGCAGGCGCTCGGCCATGCGCCGGATCATCGCCTCGGTGTCGCCCGGCTCCATGCCGATCAGGGCCAGCAGGCCCGGCCCGATGCGCCCCACCCTCTCGCCTTCGACTTCCACCTGGGCCTGGGTGACGCGCTGGATCAGGGCGAGCATGAAGTTTCTCAAGAAGGGGGGCTCCCTCAATCCTACCGAGACAGCAGAACGATGCCGTCCCCACGGCAGACGAAAACGACTAGCCGACAGCTCAGTCGTGGCCACCGCCACAAAGTCGCCCCACCCCATCCCGTTTAGAATTGCCCGGATGAATTCCGATATCCGAGCCGGAGCGCTGTTCCGGGCCGCCACATGGCTGGGCCGCCTGCCCTGGCCGTGCCTGCGCGCGCTGGCCGACGCCATTGCCTGGCTGTGGCTGCGCCTGGATGCACGCGAAAGCCGGGTGGCACGCCGCAATCTCGAACTGGCCTACCCGGAGCTGCTGGCCGCCGAGCGCGCCGCGCTCCACAGGGAAGTGCTGCGTTCCACCGCGCGGCAGACCTTCGAGATGCTGCGCACCTGGACTCGCCCGCCGGCGCAGAACCTGGCCCGCCTGCGCGAACGCCATGGGCAGGCGCTGTATGACCAGGCGCTGGCGTCCGGGCGCGGCGTGATCGTGGCGGCGCCGCACTTTGGCAACTGGGAGTTGTTGAACCAGTGGCTGGCGCAGCGCGGGCCCATCGCCATTGTTTACCGCGTGCCGGATTCGCCGGTGATCGATGGCTTCCTGCAGCGCGCGCGCGGCGCCGACAACGTGCGCCAGGTGCGCGCCGAAGGCCCGGCGGTGCGGCAGTTGTTCAAGACCCTCAAGGATGGCGGCGCGGTCGGCATCCTGCCCGACCAGCAGCCGAAGATGGGCGATGGGGTGTTTGCGCCGTTCTTCGGCCATGCCGCGCTGACGATGACCCTGGTCAACCGCCTGGCCGAGCGCACCGGGGCCATCGTGCTGTACGGCTGGGTCGAGCGGCTGAGCGACTCGCTGGACTTCGCCCTGCACGTGGAGCCGGCCGATGCCGCGCTGGCCAACCCGGACCCGGTGGTCGCGGCCACCGCACTCAACGCCGGCATCGAGCGCATCGCCCGCCGCGATCCCACCCAATATCAGTGGACGTACAAGCGCTACACGCTGCGCCCACCGGGCAGCGGCGAAGCCAATCCCTACGCCACCGAGCGGCACCCGCATTAGCGCGCCCCTGCCCCTGCCGCCTTCACACCGCCGCCGCGACAGCCTGTTGCAGGGCCGTCGCCCACATTGAATGGCCCCTGCCCGCCCCCATCAGGGAACCACGATGGATACCCCACACCCCACCGCCCTTCCCACGCCGCGCCCTGACCCGTTTGGCGACCCCGCCGCCATCCGTTGCGAGCGCGCCGCCTCCGAACTGCGCGCCGGCCGCCCCGTGGTCCTGCGCGACGCCGCCGGCCACGCTCACGCCGTGCTGGCGCTGGACAGCAGCACCGCGCATTCGTACGCGGCCTTTGCCGATGCCGCGCGGCACCGCCACTACCTGTTCCTGACCCCGGCCCGCGCCGAGGTGCTCGGCCTGCAGGCCGCAGCGGGCGCGCGCGTACCCCTGGCCGGCGTGTCGTATGACGACCTGGCCGCGCTGGCCTATCTGCGCCAGGCGCAGGTTCCGGCGCAGTGGACGCCTGGCGACGCGCTCGATGCTGGCGCCGCGGAGATCGCCCGGCTCGGCCTGCTGTTGCCGGCGATGCTGGCGGTGGAACTGGACGCCGACGATGGCAGCGCCTTTGAAGGCTGCCAATGGCTGGCGCTGGAAGACCTCGACGAGGGCTGTTCGCGTGCCGCGGCGCGCGCCTACGAACTGGTTACCCGGACCCCGGTGCCGTTGCGCGATGTTGGCCTGAGCGAATTCGTGGTGTTCCGCGGCGGCGTGGCGCAGCGCGACCAGGTGGCGATCGTGGTTGGCCAGCCGGACCTCAGCCAGCCGGTGCCGGTACGCGTGCACTCCTCGTGCCTGACCGGCGACCTGTTTGGTTCGCTCAAGTGCGATTGCGGTGACCAGCTGCGCGGTGGCCTGGCCAAGCTCAAGGCGCTGGGCGGCGGCGTATTGCTGTACCTGGACCAAGAAGGCCGCGGTACCGGCATCGCGGCGAAGATGCGCGCCTATGGCTACCAGCACGCCGGGCTCGACACCATCGATGCCGATGCACAACTCGGCTTCGGCCCGGACGAGCGCCGCTATGGCAGCGCGGTGGCGATGCTGCGCGGCCTGGGCATCAGCCAGGTCAGGCTGCTGACCAACAACCCGAGCAAGGCCGAGCGCCTGCGCGCGGCGGGCATCGAGGTGGTCGAGCACATCCCGGTCACCGGCGAGATCACCCACGAGAACGAGCAATACCTGCGCACCAAGGCCACGCGTGCCGGCCATGCGCTGGACGTGGATGCGCTGATCCTCGCCTCGCAGTAGCCGCGCTGACCCGGCAGTACCGGCGCCACCCGCCGCGCCGCTATGCTGGGCGCTTCCCGCCGAGGCGCCCGCTGCCGTGTCCGATCCTTCGCCGTTGTCGACCGACCCCGCCTTGGCCGAGGCCGCTGTCACCGGCTGGCAGCCCTTGCCTGCACGCGGCGCGCTGCTGGCCGGCGTGATGGCCGGGCTGTCGTTGCTGGTGCCTTGCGCGGTGGCGGGAGTGTCGCTGCGCATCGGCGCGCGGATGCCGCTGTCGTGGCCGATGACGGTGGCGATCGTGGCCGTCCTTGTCCTGTTGCTGGGCTTCTTCGCCTATCGGCGCCGCCGCCGCGTGCGCTGGCTGCTCGATGCGCAGGGCCTGGCCGTGCGGCGCGGCAACCTGTGGCAATCCGAAACGCGTGTGCCAGCCAGTCGCGTGCAGCATCTGGACCTGCGCCGCGGTCCGCTGGAGCGCTTGTTCGGCCTGTCCACGCTGGTGGTCCACACCGCCGGCAGCCGCTACAGCGCGGTCGGACTGGCGGGCCTGGCGGCCGATGAGGCCGAACGCCTGCGCGAGCGCCTGTCGCGCCAGCTCGACCAGGACGACGACGCGCTGTGAGCGACGCCGACGCCGCGCCGGCCCAACTGCGCCTGCATCCGCTGTCGTGGCTGTTCGTGCTGCTGCAACAGGCGCGGCAGTTCTTCATTCCGCTGGTGGCGCTGGTGGTGTTCGGCCAGCGTGGCGATCGCGACGAACGTACCGGCCTGCTGATCAGCCTCGGCGTGATCGTCGTGCTGGTGGGCAGTTCGGTCATGCAGTTCCTGACCTATCGCTACCGCCTGGGCAGCGATGCGATCCATATCCGCAGCGGCCTGCTGGAACGCAGCTGGCGCGACATCCCCTACGCGCGCATCCACAACGTGGTGCTGCACCAGAGCCTGCTGCACCGCCTGTTCGGCGTGGCCGAAGTGCGCCTGGAGTCGGCTGGCGGCGCGCGCCCGGAAGCGCAGATGCGGGTGTTGCGGCTGGACCGCGCACTGGCGCTGGAGCAGCGCGTGCGCCACGGCGCGCGCGTGGCCGCGCTCGATGCCAATGCTCAGCCTGACGGCAACGCGCTGGCGGCCGTCGAGCCACCTTCGCGGCGACTGCTGTGGCTGCCCACGGCTGAAGTGATCCGCCTGGGGCTGGTCTCCAACCGCGGCATGGTCGTGGTCGCCGCAGCTTTCGGCGTGCTCTATCAGGCGTTTCCCGAACGTGCGCTGCGCAGCTTCATCAGTGCCAATGGCGAGCAGGCCTGGCGCTATGTGCATGGGCTGCATCCGGGCCTCGGCGCAACGGTCGCGGCCGCGCTGCTGTTGGTCGTACTGCTGGTGCTGGCGATGCGGCTGTTGTCGGTGGTGCTGGCGCTGGTGCAGTACCACGGCTTCACCTTGAGCGAAGCCGAACAGCGGCTCACCATCGAACGCGGTCTGCTCACGCGCGTACGCACCAGCACCACGCGGCGGCGCATCCAGGCCTGGACGTTGCGCGAAGGCTTCCTGCACCGCGTGCTGCGGCGGCGCCGGCTGCAGGTGGACATCGCCGCTTCGCAGCAGCGCGACGAACATGGCCGCGCGTTCCGCGAGGTGGCGCCGATCGCGACGCCGCAGGCCTGCGATGAGCTCATCGCCAACCTGTTGCCGCACGCCGCCTGGCCCCCGCCGCAATGGACACCAGTGCCGCGCCGCCATGGCTGGCGCCTGGCCCTGCCCGCGCTATGGCTGCTGCCGCTGGCCGCGTTGCTCGCTTGGTATGGCGGCGCTTGGGCGTGGTGGTTGCTGGCGTGGTGGCCGTGGTCGCTGTTTGCCGCCTACCGGCAGGTGGCGCGCCTGGGCTATGCGGTGGATGGCGAACGCATCGTGCTGCGCGGCGGCTGGTGGGACCGCTGGTGGCGGCTGGCCGAACTGGACAAGCTGCAAGCCCTGCGGCTGTCGCAATCACCCTTGGACCGGCTGTGCGGCACGGCATCGCTATGGCTGGACACTGCAGGCGCGTCCGCTTCGGCACCGGCCCTGCGGCTGCGCCTGTTGCCGCTGGCGCAGGCCCAGGCGTTGTATGCACAACTGGCGACGCGCCTGGCTCGGCGGCGCCTGCGCTGGTAACGACGCGCGAACCAGACGCTGCCGCCAATCAGCGCTGCGCGCGACCCCAGTAGCCCAGGTCCTTGCGGATCTGCAGCCCGCGCCACAGCGCACCGAGCGGCTTGCGCTTGAGCGTGCCCATCTCGCCGTCGATGAAGTCCTCGGTGGCGGCGATCACGCGCTCCGACGAGAGACCGTCGCGATAAGGATGGATGGCCTCGGCATAACGCATGATGGCCTCGCGCAGCGCCGGCTCCGGCGCCAGCGCGCGCGCCAGCACCTGCGGCAGCTGCGCCGGGTCGTCGAAGTCGATCATGTGCGGCTTGGGCGCGCGGTTGCGCAGCGTGACCACCGGTTTGTGCTGGACCACGAACTCGGAAACGATCGACGAGGTGTCCGACACCAGCACATCGGCAGCGCGTTGCGCGGCCATCACCTGTTCGGGCTCGACGAAGCGGGCGTGGGCGCCGGCCAGTGCGCGGTAGCGCTCGAACAAGGCCGGCGGGCACTTGGGATGCAGGGTCAGCAGCCAGTAGCGCTCGCCGTGGGCGATATCCGCGGCAATCGCGTCATACAGCACGGGCGCCGCGCTGAGACGCTCGGTGAAGGTAGAACCGAACAGGATCACCGCCCGCTCGCCGGCCGCGGCACGCAGCGCGGCGCTCTCGCCACCATCGTCGCGGAACAGCGGGTCGAGCTTGGGCCAGCCGGTCTGGGCCACGGCGAAGTGGCCCTGGCGCGCGGCCAGCTCGCGGAACGGCTCGGTGGTCGCCGGGCCTTGGGTGCAATACAGATCGAACAGGCCACGCACCCGAAAATGTCCACGGGTATCCTCGCGCTTCTCCACGTTGAAGCCATGGAACAGCTGCACCTTGGCTCCGGAAAGAAACGGCGGCACCCAGTTGGCGGCGCTGAACACCGCGCGCGGGCGCAGGGCCAGGGCCTGTTGCAGGTTCACCGTCGCCACCCCCGGCAGCGTGCCGCCGGTGGCGCCACCCTCGAACCAGGCGCTGACCGACTGCCCGCTGGCCTGTAATGCCCGCGCCAGAGGCGCCAGAATAGGCAGCGCGTAACGCTCCGTCGCGAACAGCAGGTAATTGGCCATCTCATGTCCTCATCGACCGCTCCGCTCGAACGGCCTCGCCTGTCGGCCTGCATTATCGCGTTCAACGAGGCCGACCGCATAAGCGACTGCCTGGCCTCACTGGCCTTCTGTGATGAGGTGCTGGTGGTGGATTCGTTCTCCACCGACGACACCGCCGCACTCGCGCAGGCCGCCGGTGCGCGCGTGCTGCAGCGCGCCTTCGATGGCTTCCGCAGCCAGAAGGACTACGCCGTGGCCCAGGCCACGCACGACTGGGTGCTGTGCCTGGATGCCGACGAGCGAATCAGCGAAGCACTGCGCGCCAGCATCCTCGCCACGCGCGACGCCGGCTTCAGCGGCATGGCCGGCTATCGCTTCGCGCGGCTGTCGGACTACTTCGGCCACTTCCTGCGCCACGGCAACGCCTACCCGGACCGGGTGCTGCGGCTGTTCGACCGGCGCCGCGGCGGCTGGCGCGGCAAGCGCGAAATCCACGAGGCCGCCAGCGTCGATGGCGCCGTCGGCACCCTGCGCGGCGACCTCATCCACTACCCCTACCGCTCGCTGGAACAGCAACTGGCCAAGACCCAGCGCTATGCGCGGATGATGGCCGAGCACGAATTCGCGCGCGGCAAGCGCGCATCGTGGTCCAAGCTGGTATTGGCGCCGGCGTGGCGCTTCTGGCGTGGCTACGTGCTGCGCGCCGGCTTCCTCGATGGCTGGCGCGGCCTGGTCTATGCCTACGTGCGCGCTAACTACGTGCGGCAGAAGTCGATCATGCTGTGGCTGCTGCAGCACGGCCAGCCGGTGACCGACCCGCCGCGCACGCCTCAGCCGCCGCGCTGAGCGGCCTGGTTTTCGCGCACGGCCAGGCCGATCAGCGCGCCCACCAGCGATACGTAGAAGCTGGCCGTGACCTGGTGGGCGAACATCGACTGGGTTAGCCCGCACAGCACATAGCTGACCACCACCATGATGCCGGCCGCCGCCGGACCCCGGAAACGCTGGTGGCCGCTGCGGCGATACAGGCGCACGAACAGCCATAGCGGCACGCCGTAGACGGCGATGAGCAGGAAGATGCCGAGCACGCCCTGGGTGGCGGCCCATTCGGCCAGGTCGTTGTGGGCGTGACCGAGGTGGCAACGGGTCACCCAGTGCGGGGTATTGCACTCGGGCAGGCGCTTCATGGCCTCGTCGAAGTGGCCAACGCCAATGCCGGTCAGCGGGTGTTCGCGGAATGTCGCCAGCGCGATCTGCAGGCGCTGCAGGCGCGCGCCGGCGGAAGAATCGACGTCACCATCCTCGTAGCGCTGCATGTCGCGCTGCAGTTCGCCGATGCGCATCTGATTGGTGAGCGCCGGCACGGTGAGCACCAGGGTGGCGCCGATGGCGGCCACGCCCGCCAGGATCAGCAGGCGGGTGCGGCCATCGCGCCAGCGCGCGCCCATCGCCACGAGCACCAGCAGGCACAGCAGCGCCGGCCATACGCCGCGGCTGCCGGTCAGCACGATGGTGGTGCAGCCGGCAATCAGCGCCGGCACCACGAAGATCCAGCGCCCACGCGGGCGGCAGAACACCGCCAGCACCATCAGCACCAGCACGATATCGGCCAGCACAATGGCGTTGGTCCAGCCTTCGGCGCGGGCATCGCCGCCAGCCACCTGGACCGCGGCCAGGACCAGTGCGGCGAAGATGCCGGTGATGGCGCCGCGCCACAGCCACACCATGCGCGGCTGCAGGGCGTAGACGAACAGCGCCGCCCATGGCAGCACGACGAAGCGCGAGCGGTTGTCCACGTCGCGCAGGCCGTGCTCGAACAACAGCACCGACCACAGCGACATGGCCAGCACCGCGGCGGTCAGCCACAGCAGCGCGCGCAGGTTCATGCCCATCGGCGCGACGGAGGTGCGCAGCAGGCGCAGGCCAATCGCCGAGCCGCCGATCAGACACAGGCCGAACGGCAGCAGGCCGCTGGGCATCGTCACCGCGAAGGCCGCCAATGCAAACAGCCCGATCTCGGCCACGCTGGCCAGGCGCCGCGCGCGATCCGCGTCGGCCAGCGCTGGCAGTTCCGGGCGGGTGGGATGCAGAAGCGTCATTGCGGACTGGGCAGGATGTGGGGAGGCGCCATCTTCGTGAGGCGATCACGAACGGCAGCTAAGTCGCCGGCGCGGCGGCAATGCGGAAACGAGCGGGCCTTCACACCGCCGCGGCGCGGTTTCGGGCAGGCGCTTGCAGCAGCCAACGCCAGGGCCGCCGCATGCCGGCCTGCAGCAGGCGCGGCGAACTCATTCAGCACGGGTATCGCTCTGCTCGCGGCGCTCACGGTCCAGTTCATCGGCCGTCGCCACACAGGGTCCGTTCACCGCCGCGGCCGGCACCAGCCACCATTGGCGGCGGTTGGATACGCCGACCACCTCGCTGCGGCCGCGGTCGATGCAGGCCAGCAGGGCCGGCTCCTGCACCAGCAGCCAGCGCTGCTGCGGGCGCTGCGCCTGCCAGGCCACGCCGCGGCGCAGCTGTTCGTCCCACGGCATCTTGAAGCCGAAGGTCTGCGCCGGCCGGTCGGCCATCAGCAGGTTCTGCTCCTTCCAGCCGACCAGCGCCAGTTCGCCCTGCGGGCCGATGCGCTGCCCCGCCGCCGCCATCACCCCGCGGCCGGAGCTGTAGTCGTTGAGCACCGGATAGCCGATCAGCGAATACAGCAGCCACACCATGCCCAGCCACGACAGCAGCGCGAATACCGCACCGCGCACCCGCAGCCACGCCAGCATCGCTGCGCCCCAGGCGCCACTGGCCAGCAGAATCCAGGCCACCGCCGCGCCGACATTGCCGGCCGCGCCGCGGCCTTCGAGCATCCTGCGTTCAAAGCCGGGTTCGCCGAGCAGCATCGCCAGGCCGCCGCCCAGGCATACCAGGGTGACCAGTGCGGTGAATGCAAACAGCAGCCACTGCACGCCGCGCTTGCGCAGCAGCCCGGGCAGCAGCGGCGCCAGCGCCAGGCAGAACATCGGCAGCGCCGGCAGGATGTAGACGTCGCGCTTGCCGGTCGGAATGGAGAAGAACACTACCACCAGCACCCACCACGCCAGCGGCAGCAGGTAGCGCGGGTCGCGGCGACGCAGCCGCCGCCACCATGCCGGTACCGCCCAGGGCAGGGCCAGGATCGTTGGCAGCCACATCGTCGCCATGGTCGCCAGGTGGTACCAGGGCGGCTGCGCGTGGTCCCAGGAGCGCGCGTAGCGCTTGGCGGTCTGGCGGAACAGGATGTCGTCCAGGTAGGCGCGGTATTCCGGCAGGCCGGTGCTCAAGGCCACGCTGACTACCGGCGCCAGCCACGCCAAGATGGCCAGCAGGAACGCCAGCGGCCCCAGCCAGAAGCGCGGGTTGCGCACGTGGACCCGCAGCCGCGGCCAGCCGGCCAGCGACGCGGCCGCGGCGGGCAGCAGCATCAGCAGGGCAATCACGCCCACGCCCTTGGTGATCACGCCGAGCCCGGCGAACAACCAGCCGGCCGTCCACCAGCGCCAGTTCGGGCCCAGCAGCATGTGCCGCAGCAGGCCGTAGTTGGCGGCGGTGATGAAGAACACCACCAGCGGGTCGATCTGCGCCTTCTTCGCCTGGAAGGTGAAGTGCATGGTGAACAGCAGCGCCCAGGCCGCGTACAGCCCGACGCGACGCGTCCACAGGCGGCGGCCCAGGTCGTAGACGCAGGCCAGGGTGCCCAGCGCGGCCAGCAGCGACGGCAGCAGGAAGGCCACGCGCCAGTCGCGCAGCACGGTGTAGAACGCCGCCTGCAGCCACATCAGCATCGGCGGCTTGTCCGAGTACAGCTCCACGCCGCGATGCGGGAACAGCCAGTTGCCGCTCTCCACCATCTGCTTGGCGACCAGGGCAAAACGCGGCTCGTCGGACGGCCACGGATCGCGCATGCCCAGGCCCGCGCCGATCACCAGCAGCGCGGTGATGGCCAGCAGCCAGAATTCCTTGGAACGTATGTCGCGCATGGGGCGCAATAATAACGAGGCCAATCAGGAAGTCTTCAGTAGTCGCGCGTAGAAGAAGCCATCGCAGCCTTGCTCGCCGGGCAGGCGCTGGCGGCCGTGGCCTGCCGCGCGACCGAAGCTTTCCGGCAGCGGCGTGGGTCGCGCATCCGGCGTGCGTTCGAGGAAGGCTGCGACCTGCTGGTCGTTTTCCCGCCGCAGCAGCGAGCAGGTCGTATACAGCAGCTCGCCGCCGGGGCGCAGCACGCGCCACGCGGCATCGAGCAGGCGCGCCTGCAGCGCCTGCAGCGTGGGGACGTCCTGCGCGCGGCGGTGCAGCAGCACGTCGGGCTGGCGCCGCACCACGCCGGTGGCCGAACACGGCGCATCCAGCAGCACCGCGTCGAAGAGCTGACCATCCCACCAGGCGTCCGGATCAGCGGCATCGGCGGCGATGACCCGGGCGTTCGCGTCCAGCCCGGTGCGGGCCAGGGTCTCGCTGATGCGGCGCAGCCGTCGCGGGTCGATGTCCAGCGCGGTCAGGGCCAGCCCCGGCTCGCGTTCGAGCAAGTGCGCGGCCTTGCCGCCGGGTGCAGCGCAGGCATCGAGCAGGCGCAGCCCCGGCGCCAGCGACAAGGCATCGGCCACCTGCTGCGCCGAGCCGTCCTGGATCGACACCGCGCCTTCGGCAAAGCCCGGCAGCTGCGCCACCGGCAAGCCTTCATCCAGGCGAATGGCATCGGCCAGGCCGGGGCCGGCCGTGGCCGCGATGCCGGCTTGCGCCAGCGTCGCCAGGTAGGCATCGCGGCTGCCGTGGCGGCGATTCACCCGCAACCACATCGGCGCCGCTTCGCTGCTGGCCTGGAAGATCGCGTCGGTGGCAACGCCCCAGTCGCGGCGCACCTCATCGCGCAGCCATTGCGGCCACGCCGCATCGGCGGCAACCGCTGGCAGGCCTTCGCGCTGGGCGCGGCGCAGCACCGCGTTGACCATGCCGGCCTGGCGCGGCCGGCCCAGCGCGCGGCAGGCTTCGACCGTGGCCGACAGCGCCGCATGCGCTGGCAGCGCCAGCGCGTCGAGCTGGGCCAGGCCGGCCAGCAGCAGGCCCTTGAGGTCGGCATCGCGTCGCCCGGGCGGGCGCTCCAGCCATTGCGCCAGGGCCGCTTCGTACACCGGCAGGCGGCGCAGTGCGGCAAAGCAGATCGCCTCGACCAGCGCGCGGTCACGCGGCTCGGGCAGACCGGGGAGGACCTTGGCGAACTCGGCCTTCAGCGAGCGGCCGTTGCCGACCACAGCGGCAAGCACGCGCGCGGCGGCGACGCGGGCGGCCACTCCAGCGGGGTTGGCCGCGCCGCTCGTCGGGTCCGTCGTGCTCATTGGGCGAAGGCCGCCAGATCGCGCCGGGCGTTGAGGTAATCGGCCGCGGTCACCGGTTTGCCGCCTTCGCGCTGGACCACGCGCAGGCGCAGCACGCCTTCGCCACAGGCCACGTCCAGGCCTTCGCGCGAGGCGCGCAGCAGGCTGCCCGGCGGCCGGTCATGAGTCTGCTCCAACGCCACCGCGCCGTGGATGCGCAGGCGCTCGCCGGCCAGGGTCGCCTCGGCCACCGGCCACGGTACGAAGGCGCGGATCTTGCGCGCCAGGACCACGGCCGGCTGCGTCCAGTCCAGGCGTGCTTCGGCCTTGTCCAGCTTGTGCGCGTAAGTCACGCCTTCCTCGGGCTGTGGCTGCGCGACCGGGCTCAGGCCTACTCGCAGCAGCCCCAGGCCGTCGGCCAGTACCTGCGCGCCGAGTTCGGCCAGGCGGTCGTGCAGCTGGCCGCCGGTGTCCTGCGGGCCGATCGGCGTGGCCTTGGACAACAGCACCGGACCGGTGTCCAGGCCGGCGGCCATCTGCATCAGGCAGACGCCGGTTTCGGCGTCGCCGGCTTCAATGGCGCGCTGGATCGGCGCGGCGCCGCGCCAACGCGGCAGCAGCGAGGCGTGCACGTTCCAGCAGCCACAGGTGGGAATGGCCAACACTTTCTTCGGCAGGATCAGGCCGTAGGCGACCACGATCATCAGGTCCGGCTGCAGCGCGGCCAGCTGCGCCTGGGTGTCGGCGCCGCGCAAGGTCTCGGGCTGGTACACGGGGATGCCGCGCGCCACCGCTTCGAGCTTGACCGGCGAGGGCGTCAGCCCACGACCGCGACCGGCCGGGCGGTCGGGCTGGGTGTAGACGGCGGCGACTTCGTTGTAGCGGGCAGCCGCGCGCAGCGCGGGCACGGCGAATTCCGGCGTACCGGCAAAAACAAGTCTCATCCGGGCGGCGTCAGGCGACGTGCTTGCGCTGCTTGGCCAGCTTCTTGCGCACCATCTCGCGCTTGAGCGGCGACAGGTAGTCGATGAACAGCTTGCCGTCGAGGTGGTCCATCTCGTGCTGGATGCACACCGCCAGCAGGCCGTCGGTGGTCAGCTCCTGCGCCTGGCCCTGGCGGTCCAGGTAGCGCACGGTGATGCGGTCGGCGCGGGTCACGTCGGCGAAGATGCCGGGTACCGACAGGCAGCCTTCCTGGTAGACCTGGCCGCCATCGCGGTCAGTGATCTCCGGGTTGATGAACACCTGCGGGACGTTCTTCTCCTCGCTGATGTCGATGACCATGAAGCGCTTGTGCACGTCGACCTGGCTGGCGGCCAGGCCGATGCCGGGGGCGTCGTACATGGTCTGGAACATGTCATCGAGCAGGGTCTGGAAGCCGGGCGTGGTGACCTCGGCCGGGTCGACCGGGACGGCCCTGGTGCGCAGCCGGGGGTCGGGGAATTCAAGAATGGGGAGCAGGGCCATGGCGGTACCCGAGGTGGAGAAGCCGGGACAATCCGGCAGGGCGTCCCAATTCTACCGCCAACGCTTGCACAGCGCCCCGGTATCTGAACTATAGTGGCCGGACCTGTTGGGGAATCAGGCAGACCGCAATCATGTTGAACCGAATTCGTACGGTCATCGCCGTGGCGATGCTGACCGTCGCGACCTACGCCGCTGCCGTGGAAATGGCTGGCGACCATCCGGATACCTATGTCGTGCGCAAGGGTGACACCTTGTGGGACATCGCCGGCAAGTTCCTGAAGAAACCCTGGCTGTGGCCGGAGATCTGGCAGGCCAACCCGCAGGTGCACAACCCGCACCTGATCTACCCGGGCGACGTGCTGAGCCTGGCCTACCTGGATCGCGTCGGGGTCAAGCCCGGCCCGCGCCAGGAAGCGCCGATCAACGCGATCCCGTTGGCGGACATCGAGCCGTTCCTGAAGAACCTGCGCATCACCGACGAGTTCAAGAGCCTGCCCTACGTGGTCAGCCTCGAGGACAGCCGCCTGCGCGCCACCGCCGGCCAGGTCGCCTACGTGACCAACCTGCCGGGCGCCGCGGTGGGCCAGCGCTATGCGGTGGTGCGGCCGACGGTGAGCTACTCGCTGCCGCGCCACAACAACGACCTGCAGGCCAACGGCGACCCGATCCCGGGCTCGGGCAACCTGTGGAAGACCTACATCGCGCCGAGCAGCCGCAACGAGTTCCTTGGCTACGAGCTGGCCCAGGTCAACGTTGGCACCATCACCCGCGCGCCGACCAGCACTTCCGAGGCCGCCTCGCTGCTGCTGCAGGACACTGGCCGCGAAGTGCGCCCGGGCGATCGCCTGATCGCCGTCGAGGCACAGCCCTACGACCTGCAGTTCATCCCGCACCCGCCTGCGCCGCAGGCCGCGGAGACCGAGCTGCGCGTGCTGGCCGTGGCCGATGCCTTCACCGCCGGTGGCCCGCGCGATGTGATCGCCATTTCCGGCGGCAGCCGCGAAGGCATCAACAACGGCACGGTGTTCTCGATCTGGCGCAACGGCCGCCGCGTCAACGACCGCATCGCGCACTCCAACATCTCGCGCGCCGATGACGGCTTCACCGGCGGTGGCTCCACCGTTGGCGTGCCGGAGGAGTACGCGGCCCACGCGATGGTGTTCCGCACCTTCGACAAGGTCAGCTACGCGCTGGTGATGGAAGGCGTCAAGCCGGTGAAGGTGGGCTACAACCTGCGCCATCCCGACGCGCAGTAAGCCAGTTCCCCGACGTGTTTCGACGACGGCGCCCTAGGGCGCCGTCGTTGTTTGCGGGCCATGCTGCAACGATGGCCGACCTCGTTCCTTCGCCACCTGCCGCTGCGCACCGCGCCTGGCTCACCCTGCTGCTTGCCGGCGGCCCGGCCGCACCACGCCGCGCGCTGCTCGATGCCCATGGCGATGCACGCGCCGCGCTTGCCGCCGGCGCTGTTGCGTGGCGCGCGGCCGGCTGCACACCGGCACAGCTGGAGGCGCTGACCGTTCCGGCACAGGCCAACATCGAACACGCCCTGCGCTGGCTCGATCGCGCTGGCCACCACCTGATCGGCTACACCGATGCGCGCTACCCGCTCCTGCTGCGCGAGACCGACAGCGCGCCGCTGGCCTTGTTCGTCGATGGCGAGCCGGCCCTGCTGCAGCACCCCGGCGTGGCCATCGTCGGCAGCCGCCGGCCCAGCGCCAGCGGCACTGATCACACCACCGAATTCGCCCACGCGTTGGCCGCGGCGGGGCTGGTGGTGGTCAGTGGCCTGGCTGCGGGCATTGACGCAGCCGCGCATCGTGCCGCCCTCACTCTGCCGCAGGGACTTACCGTTGCCGTACTCGGCACCGGCGCGGACGTGCCCTACCCGTCGCGCCACGCCGGTCTGCGCGATCTGGTCGCCGCGCGCGGCGCGGTGGTCAGTGAATACCTGCCGGGCACGCGGCCGCTGGCCGGGCATTTCCCGGCACGCAATCGCATCGTGGCCGGGCTGACCCTGGGCACCCTGGTGATCGAAGCCGCGCAGCGCTCCGGCGCGCTGATCACCGCGCGGCTGGCCGCCGAGGCCGGGCGCGAAGTGTTCGCCGTGCCCGGCTCGATCCGCAATCCGCTGGCCCGCGGCTGCCACCGGCTGATCCGCGACGGCGCGCTGCTGGTGGAATCGCCCCAGGAAGTACTCGCCGTCCTCGGCCCACTCGCCCTGCGCCAGGGCCGCAACCTGCAGCCGGTGCCGGCCTCGGCCTTGCACGGCGACCGGCCCGCCCCCATTGAGCAGGCCGGAGCAGGATTCGGACCCGGATGTGGATTCCCGAGCGGTCCCGGCCAGCCCCCGTCGCCCGCCAGCGCCGACTACCAGCGCTTGTGGCGGGCGCTCGGCCACGACCCAATCCCTATGGATTCATTGGTTCAGCGCACTGGATTGACGGCTGCCACGCTGTCCTCCATGCTGCTGGCCATGGAACTGGAAGGCAGGGTAGTCGCCGAACACGGCCGCTACACACGCAACCCCTAGTTTCTTCACCTCCACAGCGTCTCGCGACGCAGGCCGAGGGGCAATGAAAGAGAGCATTCTCGACGTACTGCTGTACCTGTTTGAACACTATTTCAGCGAGGACGCCGACCTCGTCCGCGACCGGGATTCGCTCCAGAACGGCCTGATCCAGGCCGGTTTCAGCCCCGCCGAAATCAGCAAGGCCTTTGACTGGCTGGATGCGCTCGCCGAGCAGCGTCCAAGCGTGGCGCGCCCGCGCGTGGACGGCCCGGTGCGCATCTACCACGGCCCGGAGCTGGACAAACTCGACATCGAGTGCCGCGGCTTCCTGCTGTTCCTGGAGCAGCACGGCATCCTCGACGCCGACCAGCGCGAGCTGGTGCTCGACCGCGCCATGGCCCTGGACCAGGACGAACTGGATCTGGACGACCTCAAATGGGTCATCCTGATGGTGCTGTTCAACCAGCCCGGCGCCGAAGCGGCCTATGCCTGGATGGAAACCCAGATGTTCGTGGACGAGCCCGAACCCGTACACTGACTGCATCACGCAGGAAGCACGGGGGAAGGCGACATGAGTCAGTGGTACTACGCTGAAGGCAGCCGGCAACGCGTCGGCCCGCTCGGCGGCGACAGCCTGGCCGAGCTGTATCGATCCGGCCGCATCGGCCTGGACACGCTGGTCTGGCGCGAAGGCCTGCCGCAATGGCAACCGCTGGCTGACTTCGCCGTCGAACTGGGGCTGGCCGCGCCAGCCGATGGCGCGCCGCCGCCGCTGCCAAGGGCCGCTGCCACCGCAACCCCTGCCGCCGCACCCGCCGTCGCGCCACGCCAGGGCCTGTCCGGTTGCGCAATAGCCGCCATCGTCGCGGCGGTGGTCGGTATCCTCGGGGTGGCCGTTCTCGGCATCCTCGCCGCGATCGCCGTGCCGGCCTATCAGGACTACACCTTGCGGGCCAAGGTCGCGATGGGTTACGCCGCGGTGACGCCGCTGCGCGCCAGCGTGGTCGCCTTCCACACCAGCGAGAGCCGCTGCCCGGTCAATGGCGAAGGCGACTTCGGCACGGCCGAAAGCTATGCGCAGGGCAACATCGGCGAAGTGCGCGTGGGCCGTTTCGACAACGGCCATTGCGGCATCGAGGCGGTCTTCGCGATGCCCGGCCAGGCCAGGATCGATGGCAAGGCCTTGTGGCTGGACCTGGACCCGCAGTCGGGCCAGTGGCATTGCAGTTCGGAGATCGACGACCGCTACCTGCCGCACGAATGCCGCGGCTGAGCCGGGCTGATACGCGACAGACCAACAGCGACAGACAGGGAAGAACAGAACGCGATGACGCAGTGGTACTACGCCGATGCTGCCGGGATGCAGCAGGGGCCGGTCGACGCCGAGGCGTTGCTGGCGTTGTACGCGGCCGGGGCGATCCAGCCGCAGTCGCTGGTCTGGCGTGAAGGCCTGAGTGGCTGGCAGGCGCTGGCAACGGTGGCCGCCGAGCTGGGCCTGGGCGCGGAGGTGGTCGAGGCCGTCCTGCCCGCCAGCGCAGCCCCGGCGGCGGCAGACGTCGTCTACGCCGGTTTCTGGCGACGCGCCGCCGCCAACCTGATCGATGGTTGCGCGATCGGCCTGCTGGCCATGCCGATCACCGTGCCAATGGCCATCGCAATGGCCGTGGGCATGTCCCAGGGCGAGCAGGAGGCCGCGCCGCTTGCGAGCCTGCTGATGCAGGCCGGCATCCAGGTGCTGGTCGTCCTGGTCACCCTCATCTACTACACCTGCTTCCACGCCTCGCGGCTGATGGCGTCGCCGGGCAAGCTGGCGGTGGGCATCAAGGTGGTGCGCGGCGATGGCCAGCGTCTGACGCTGGGCCGCAGCCTGGGCCGCGGCGCGGCGTATTACCTGAGCGTCATCACATTCTATGTGGGCTTCCCGATGGCGGCCTTCACCCAGCGCAAGCAGGGCCTGCATGACCTGGTCTGCGACACCCTGGTGGTGGACCGCTGGGCCTTCACCGACTCGCCGCAGCTGCAACGGCGGGGCCTGGACCCGGTCAGCGTGGTGATCCTGGCCCTGTACGGCGTGTTCCTGCTGCTCGTGCTGGTGATGCTGATCGTGGTCATTGCGATGGCCGCCAGCAGCGGCTTCCATTGAGTCAAGTGCCCGGCCCGGCTTGACATGGCGGTGCCCGGCATGATTCCACTATGGCGCACGCCCGGGGACCGATCCCCGGGCGTTGCCGTCTGCGCAAGCAGTCTCTGCTTCCCTCGACCGGCCAATTAGGCCACCCTACCCGCCCCCGGGCCCCCCGCCCAAGATATCGCCACCATGCCCAAGCACCTGCTCATCGTCGAATCGCCCGCCAAGGCCAAGACGATCAACAAATACCTCGGCAAGGACTTCACCGTCCTGGCCTCGTATGGGCACGTGCGCGACCTGGTGCCAAAGGAAGGGGCGGTCGACCCGGACAACGGGTTCGCGATGCGCTACGACCTGATCGAGAAGAACGAGAAGCACGTGGAGGCCATCGCCAAGGCCGCCAAGGGTGCCGACGACATCTTCCTGGCCACCGACCCGGACCGCGAGGGCGAGGCCATCAGCTGGCACATCGCCGAGATCCTCAAGGAACGCGGCCTGCTGAAGGACAAGCCGATGCAGCGCGTGGTCTTCACCGAGATCACGCCGCGCGCGATCAAGGAAGCCATGCTGCAGCCGCGGCCCATTGCCGCCGACCTGGTCGACGCGCAGCAGGCGCGCCGCGCGCTGGACTACCTGGTCGGCTTCAACCTCTCGCCGGTGCTGTGGCGCAAGGTGCAGCGCGGCCTGTCCGCCGGCCGCGTGCAGTCGCCGGCGCTGCGCATGATCGTCGAGCGCGAGGAGGAGATCGAAGCCTTCATCGCGCGCGAATACTGGAGCATCGAAGCCGAGTGCGCGCACCCGTCGCAGCGTTTCAACGCGCGGCTGATCAAGCTCGACGGCGAGAAGTTCGAGCAGTTCACCATCACCGACGGCGACAGCGCCGAGGACGCGCGCGCGCGCATCCAGCGCGACGCCCAGGGCCGCCTGCACGTCACCGACGTGGCCAGCAAGGAACGCAAGCGCCGCCCGGCGCCGCCGTTCACCACCTCCACGCTGCAGCAGGAAGCCTCGCGCAAGCTCGGCTTCACCACCCGCAAGACCATGCAGGTCGCGCAGAAGCTGTATGAAGGTGTGTCCATTGGCGACGAGGGCACGGTCGGCCTGATCAGCTACATGCGTACCGACTCGGTGAACCTGTCGCAGGACGCGCTGGCCGAGATCCGCGACGTGATCGCCCGCGACTACGGCATCGCCTCGGTGCCGGACAAGCCCAACACCTACACCACCAAGTCGAAGAACGCGCAGGAAGCGCACGAAGCGGTGCGCCCGACTTCGGCGCTGCGCACGCCGGCGCAGGTGTCGCGCTATCTGTCCGATGACGAGCGCCGCCTGTACGAGCTGATCTGGAAGCGCGCCGTCGCCTGTCAGATGATCCCGGCCACGCTCAACACCGTCAGCGTCGACCTGGCCGCCGGCAGCGCCCATGTGTTCCGCGCCAGCGGCACCACGGTGGTCGTGCCCGGCTTCCTGGCCGTGTACGAGGAAGGCAAGGACAGCAAGAACGCCGAGGACGAGGATGAAGGCCGCAAGCTGCCGGCAATGAAGCCCGGCGACAGCCTGCCGCTGGAACGCATCCTCACCGAACAGCACTTCACCCAGCCGCCGCCGCGCTTCACCGAAGCGGCGCTGGTCAAGGCGCTTGAGGAATACGGCATCGGCCGGCCCTCGACCTACGCCTCGATCATCCAGACCCTGCTGTTCCGCAAGTATGTGGAGATGGAAGGCCGCAGCTTCCGTCCGACCGATGTCGGCCGCGCGGTCTCCAAGTTCCTGTCCGGCCACTTCGCGCGCTACGTCGACTACGACTTCACCGCGCGCCTGGAAGACGAGCTGGACGCGGTGTCGCGCGGCGAGGAAGAGTGGATCCCGCTGATGGAGAAGTTCTGGGGCCCGTTCAAGGAACTGGTCGAGGACAAGAAGGATTCGCTGGACAAGACCGACGCCGGCAGCGTGCGCGTGCTCGGCACCGACCCGGTCAGCGGCAAGGAAGTGAGCGCGCGCATCGGCCGTTTCGGGCCGATGGTGCAGATCGGCACCGTCGAAGACGAGGAGAAGCCCAAGTTCGCCTCGCTGCGCCCGGGCCAGAGCATCTATTCGATCTCCCTGGAAGACGCGCTGGCGCTGTTCCTGATGCCGCGCGCACTGGGCGAGGATCGCGGCGAGCCGGTCAGTGTCGGCATCGGCCGCTTCGGCCCGTTCGCGCGCCGCGGCAGCACCTATGCCTCGCTGGGCAAGGACGATGACCCTTACACGATTGACCTGGCGCGCGCGGTATTCCTGATCGAGGAAAAGGAAGAGATCGCGCGCAACCGCGTCATCAAGCAGTTCGAGGGCAGCGACATCCAGGTGCTCAACGGCCGCTTCGGCCCGTACCTGAGCGACGGCAAGCTCAACGGCAAGATTCCCAAGGACCGCGAGCCGGCTTCGCTGACGCTGGAAGAAGCGCAGAAGTTCATGGAAGAGACCGGCAAGCCGGTGCGCAAGGGCTTTGGCGCGAAGAAGGCCACGGCCAAGAAGGCCGCGGTGAAGAAGACCGCCGAACCCAAGGCCGCCAAGGCACCGGCGAAGAAGGCCGCGAAGAAAACCGGCGCCAGGAAGGCCGTGGCGAAGAAAAGCGCCACCACCAAGACCGCGGCGGCCAAGACCACTGCGGCGAAGGCACCGGTCAAGAAGGCGGCCAAGAAGACCGTCGTGAAGAAGGCCGCTGTCTGATCCGGCTACCGTTGACTCAGGCAGCTTGAACCGGGCGGCGCGGCCGCCCTTGCAGCGGGGAATGCGATGAAGGAGCTTTCGCTTGCCAGCGCGGTCTCCACCCTCCAGCAGGGCGGGGTGATCGCCTATCCCACCGAAGCGGTATGGGGACTCGGTTGCGACCCGCGCCAGCGCGGCGCGGTGGCGCGGCTGCTGGAACTCAAACGCCGCCCGCAGTCCAAGGGCGTGATCGTGGTGGCCGCGAACCTGGAGCCGCTGCGCCCTTGGCTGGACCTGGCCGCCCTGCCCGCCGAGCGTCTGGCCGAGGTGCTCGGCAGCTGGCCCGGCCCTTACACCTGGGTGCTGCCTGCCAGCGAACATGCCCCGCCGTGGGTGACCGGCGACCACGCCAGTCTGGCGGTGCGCATCAGCGCCCACCCGCTGGTCGCGCGCCTGTGCCAGGCCTGGCAGGCGCCGCTGGTGTCCACCAGCGCCAACCTGGCCGGGCAGCCACCGGCACGGCGCCGCGAGGAACTTGACCCGGCGCTGCTGCAGGCCATTGACGGTGTACTCGATGGCGACACCGGCGGCCTGGCCCAGCCCACCCCCATCCGCGTGGCGCTGACCGGCGAAATCCTGCGCGACTGAGTGCATGCCCCGCACCGGCGTCGAGGCGTAGCATCGTTCCGCCGGCGCCCGCCGGCTGCCACTGGAGTCCGCCATGAAGGCCCGCCACGCCACCGTTGCCGTTCTGCTCGCCACCTTGCCGCTGCTTTCCGCGCTGCGGGCCGCCGAACCGCCGGCGCCCACGCCGCAACAACAGGCGATGATGGAAGCCTGGAGCAAGGCCGCGCAGCCCGGCCCAGAACATGCGCGGCTTGCCCAGCAGCTGGTCGGGCAGTGGAAGACCCAACAGAGCATGTGGACAGACGAGCACAGCCCGCCGCAGGTATCGAGCGGGCGCTCGGTGCATACCGCCATCCTTGGCGGCCGCCAGATTCGCTTCGACTTCCAGGGCCAGGTCGGTGGCGCCAGCTTCGAGGGCACCGGCCTGATGGGCTACGACAACGCCGCGCGCCGCTATGTCAGCACGTGGACCGACACCATGGTTACCGGCATTCTCATCGGCCAGGGCCAGTACGATGCTGCAACGCGCAGCTACACCCTGCACAACCGCATGAGCGACCCGATGCGGCCGGGCCAGCAAACCACCGTGCGCGAAGTGCTGCAGGTGGTGGATGCCGATCACCTGGTGCAGGAAATGTACGAGCCGCACGATGGCAAGGAAGTGCGCACGCTGCGCGTCGAGTTCACCCGGGAGCGCTGATGACGGCCACGCACACCCGGCGCATGCGCGCCCTGCCCTGGCTCGCGAGTGGGCTGGCGCTGCTGGTGATCGCAGGTACCTCTGCGCCGGTACGCGCCGCGGACGTGCGCGTATACCGCTGCGTCGGCAGCAATGGCGCGGTATCGCTGCAGGACGCGCCTTGCGCGCAGGGGCGGCAGCAGCAGGTGATCGACATGCAGCGGCCGCAAGATCCACCGCCACGCCAGGCCAGCACCTCCACCCCGCCGCCAGCACCGGCCGCGCCCTCGCAACTGGCGCCGCGCGAGGTGCGGGTCATCCACATGCCCGCGCCGCAGCCGATGTACGAATGCATCACCGAAGACGGCGAGCGTTACACCAGTGATACCGACGACGGCAATCCGCGCTGGGTCCCGGCCTGGGGCTATGCCTATACCGGTGTCGGCCCACGGCCACGACCGCCGGGCCCACGGCCGCCCGGCCCGCCGCGTCCCGGTCCCGACGCCGGCTCTCCCGGGCACGGACACGGGCCACGCCCGCCACGCCCCGGCGGCGCGGTCATCGTGCCGTATGGCAGCGTGCAGATTCGCGATGAGTGCCACGCGCTGCCGCAGCAGGAAGTGTGCTCGCGCCTGGCCGACCGCCGCTGGGAACTGATCCGCCGCTACAACAGCGCGCTGCAGAGCGAACGCGAGCAGCTCAACCGCGAGCAGCGCGGCATCGACGCGCGCCTGGAACAGGACTGCGGCGGCACATGAGCCTGCACGCGCTACTGCGAGCCACGTGGCAGGCCATCGGCCTGTGCGCGCTTGCCTGCGTCGCCCTGCCGGTGCCGGCACAGGAAGTGGTGATCTACCGTTGCACCGACGCCGCCGGCGCGCTGACCGTGCAAAACCAGCGTTGCCCCAAGGGCGTGCGCCAGGAAGTCAAACGCATGCAGGCGCCACGCGCAGCGCCATTGCCGCCACCACCTGCAACGATGGTGGCACCCGCCACGGCCGAAGCCGCACCTGCGACGAACGCACCCGCCGCGCAGGTTCGCAAGGAGGAGCCGCCGCCCCCGCCGGTCGAGGAAAAGCCTGCGCCACCCCCGCTGTACGACTGCCGGCGCCGCGACCAGACCCAATACCTGAGCGAAGACCTGGAAAGCGCGCGCTACTGCGTGCCGCTGCAGGTCACCGGCCTGGACGGCAATCCCCGTACCGGTGCCGGCGAGGCCTGCGAAGTCGTCACTGACACCTGCACGCCGGTCGCCGATGCGCAGCTGTGTGACCGCTGGCGCCAGCGCCTGCAGGAAGCGGAGAACCACTGGCGCTTTGCCAGCGGCGAGCACGCCAGCGAACGCCAGCGCGACTATGCCCGTGTACGTGAGTTGCTCGCCAGCAGCCGCTGCGGCGATGGTGCCGCCAGCAATCCGCCTCAGAACCCGTAGCGCAGGAAGCCGCCGTCCACGGCGATGCATTCGCCGGTGACGTAGCTGGACGCGGGCAGGCACAGAAAGGCCACCGCCGCCGCCACTTCCTCCGGTTCGCCGATGCGGCGCATCGGCGTGCGCTCGATCACCTGCTCGTAGTAATCCGGATCAGACAACGGCCCGGAGGTTCGCCGCGTGCGGATGTACCACGGCGCCACCGCATTGACCCGCACCCCGTCCTCGGCCCATTCGGCGGCCAGGTTGCGCGTCATCTGGTGCATCGCCGCCTTGCTCATGCCGTAGGGCGCGCCGCTGCGCACATGCGTCAGCCCGGACACGCTGCCGACATTGACGATGGCCGAGGTGGCGTAGCGGGTCAGCAGGGGGTGCGCGTAGCGCGAGAGCTCGAATGCCGAGAACAGGTTGGTCTCGAAAATGCCGCGCCATTCGTCTTCGGTGTAGTCGATCGCGGCGCGGCTGATGTTGCCGCCGGCATTGTTGATCAGCAGATGCAGCCCATCGGCGTGGTCCTCGACCCAGTCCAGCACCGCGCGCCGGTCCTCGTCGTCACTCACATCGGCCGACAGTCCGTGCAGCACCCGCTCGGGAAACTCGTCCTGCAACTCATCGCGCACCGCTTCCAGTGCATCGGCATCGCGCGCCACCATCAGGACATCCGCCCCGAGCAGCAGCAGCTCGCGCGTGATCGCCAGGCCGATGCCCGCGCTAGCCCCGGTCACCAGGGCCGTCTGCCCATCGAGCCGCCATCGTTGGTGTGCCACGCCCCTCTCCTTGCGATTCGTTGCGCCGATGCGCCCACTGAACCGCGCTAGGATACCCCCACGCTCCCGGGAGGCCACGACCATGAAGCCACGCCTGCAACCCGCTTTCAGCCTGGCCATTGCCGCCCTGGCAGCGGCCACCCTCGCTGCCTGCAGTCGTCCGCCCCCGGCGCCTACCGAACAGCGTCCCGAGCCACAGGCGACTGCGTTGCGCGATGCGATCCAGGAGCCGCTGGACAAGGCCAGGGCGGTAGAGGCCACTACCGCTGCCGCTGCGGAAAAGCAGAGCGCGGATATTGACGCGGCTACGCAGTAGACAAGAGCGACCGAGCTTCGACAGGATTTACCGCGATCACACCGCTTCGTTCACACAGCTTCGTTGTAGGAGGGGCTTCAGCCCCGACGAGCGGAGACGGCATCTGCCCGATCACGGTCGCGGCTGAAGCCGCTCCTACAGTGCGGTAGCAGCGCGCGGTTTCAGAGCGAAACAGCCGCTTCCATAAAAAAACGCCGACCCAAAGGTCGGCGCTTTCCTGCATCGCAATCCGCTTCAGAACCCGCAGAAGCAATAAGCCAAGGCCTTCACCGGCGGCCCACCCGCACGACTCTGCTGCACGGCGTCGTCCACGAACCGCAACTGCGTATCCACCTCCGGCAGCGTCCGCGCCAGCATCACCCGCGCCAGTCCCGACTCGCCCAGCGCCCACGCACCCGCGCGGCTGCCGGCAAACCCGCTCATGAACTGCGCAAACGGCGTCGCCTGCTTCTCGATATAGCGCACCCGGAACTTGCCCTTGCCCAGCTTCGCCCGCGACGCCGCATCGGCCACCGCCGCCTGCATTCCGCCCAGCTCGTCCACCAGCCCGCGTTCCTTGGCCTGCGCACCACTCCACACCCGGCCGCGCGCGATGCTGTCGATCGCCTCCACCGACTGCTTGCGCGCCTGCGCCACCTTGCCCGTGAAGTCCGCATAACCCTTGTTGATCACCGACTGGATCAACTGCCCCACCTGCGGGTCCATCGGCCGCGAAATGTCGAACGCACCCGCGAACCGCGTCGTGCCCACGCCATCGGTATGCACGCCGATTTTGTCCAGCGTGCGCGTCAGGTTCGGAATCAGGCCGAAGATGCCGATCGAACCACTGATCGTCGAAGGATCGGCATAGATGCGATCGGCATTCATGCTGATCCAGTAGCCACCCGACGCCGCCAGGTCGCCCATCGACACCACCACCGGCTTGCCCGCCGCCTGCAGCCCCACCACTTCGCGGCGGATCTGCTCGGAAGCAAACACCTCGCCGCCGGGCGAATCCACCCGCAGCACCACCGCCTTGACCTCCTTGTCCTCGCGCGCCGCGCGCAGCAGCGCCGCCGTCGACTCGCCGCCGATACGGCCGGCCGGCTGCTCGCCGCCGCTGATCTCGCCGGCCGCCACCACCACCGCCACCTGCGGGCGCGCGTCCAGCGGCGAACGCCGCGTGTCCAGCTGCGCCAGATAGGTGTCCAGGTCGACGTTGCGGAAACCTTCGTCGCTGTCCTTGTCGGCCACGCCGCGCTCGGTCAGCAGGCGCTCCACTTCCTCGCGCGTCTTCAACCCGTCCACCAGCTTCTGCTGCAACGCGAACTTGGCCAGGTCGCCACCGGCGGCGGCCACGCCCTCGGGCAGCGTATCGATGCCCGCCGCCAGCTGCTGCGGGGTGAGCTTGCGCGCGCTGGCGATGTCAGCCAAGTAGCGCTGCCACACATCGTTCATCCAGAACAGGTCGGCTTCCTTGGCGTCGGCCGAGGCCGCGTCGAGGATGTACGGCTCGGCGGCGGACTTGTACTCGCCCACGCGGAACAGGTGCACGTCCACGCCGAGCTTGTCCTGCAGGCCGGTGCGGAAGTACTGGCGATAGCGACCCAGGCCTTCGAGCACCAGGCTGCCCATCGGGTCGAGGTAGACCTCGTTGGCCTGCGCGGCGAGCAGGTATTGCCACTGGCTCAGGTTCTCGCTGAAGGCCACCACCTGCTTGCCGGAAGCGCGCAGCTGCTGCAGCGCCGCGGCCACTTCGCGCGTGGAGGCAAAGCCCGCCGGCTGCAGCTTGCCCAGGTCGAGCAGCACGCGCTCGATGTGCTTGTCCTGGCGCGCTTCGTCAATCGCGCGCAGCAGGTCGCGCAGCTGGATCTCACCGGCACCCTTGTCGCCCACCGCGCGCGCCAGCGCGCGACTGACCGGGTCGGCACTGAACTGTTCAACCAGCCGCCCTTCCGGCGCGATCACCAGCGTGGTGCGGTCGAGCAAGGGCTTGACCCCGTTGCCACGCGCCATCACCGCGACAAACAGCATCACGAAGAGCAGCAGCAAGCCGAAGAACACCAGGTTGAGGATCAACCGACGGGTGAAATTCATCACGTCCCACAGCCCGACGAAGAACTGGGCTACCGGACCGCGACGCACAGGTTGGTTCATGGAAAAGCTCCAAAAAGGGCAGCGCCTTCTGCCACGGATCCCAGCATACCCGCAGCCCCGTGCGCCGGCATCCGCAAAAAGTCAGGGGGACTAACGCATGATCCCGGGCAACGGGCGCCGGCTGCTGGCGCGGAAGCGCAGGCCCATCAGCACCGCCGCGGCGGTCAGGCCCAGGATCAGGCCGATCCACATGCCCTGCGGTCCCCAGCCCAGACCCAGGCCGAGCCCGGCGCCCAGCGGCATGCCCAGGCCCCAGTACGAGAACATCGCCAGGAACATCGGCACGCGGGTGTCCTTCAAGCCGCGCAGCGCACCGGCCGACAGCACCTGGATGCCGTCGGGGAACTGGAAGGTGGCCGCATACAGCAGCAGGGTGGAGGCCAGCGCGGCGACCGCCAGGTCGTTGGTGTACACGCCAACGATGGCGTCATGGCCCAGCAGCAGCACGCTCGCCGACAGCGCCTGCGTGGCAAGCACGATGGCGTAGCCCGCCCATGCCGCGCGGCGCACGCCCAGGCCATCGCCGCGGCCCACCGCATGACCCACGCGCACCGTGGTGGCCTCGGCCACGCCCATCGGGATCATGAAGCACAGCTGCGCGACGTTGATGGCGATCTGGTGCGCGGCGGCCTCGGTGGCGCCGAGGCGGCCAATCAGCAGCGCGGTCACGATGAACAAGCCGCCTTCCATCAGCACGGTGATGCCGATCGGCAGGCCGGTGCGCAGCAGGTCGCCAATGGCGCGCCAGCGCGGGCCCTCCAGGTGCGCGAACAGCTGCAGCCGCGCAAAGCGCCGGGAGCGCCACAGGTAGATGGCAAACGCGCTGGCCTGCAACCACATCATCGTTGCCGAGGCGATGCCCAAACCTTGCGCGCCATGTTCGGAAAAACCGAAACGGCCGTAGGTCAGCGCATAGCCCAGCGGCGCCAGCACCAGCAGGCCGCCGAAACCCAGCAGCATCGTCGGCAGCGTCCAGTGCATGCCCTCGCTGAGGTAGCGCATGCAGAAGAACAGCGTCAGCGCCGGCCCGCCCCAGCGCACCGCATGCAGGAACGCGGTGGCGCCGGGCACGATGTCCGCGGCGATGCCGAACGCCGGCAGCAGCGGCGGCACCACGCTGAGGAAGGCGAACATGATCAGCCCCAGCGCCAGTGCCAGCCACAGCGCCTGGCGGAACAGCGGGCCGATCTCCTTATCGCGCCCTGCACCATGCAGCTGCGACACCGAGGCGGTCAGCGAGATCAGCGTGCCGATCGGCACCAGCATCGGCAGCCACAGCAGCGCCGTGCCGATGGTGACCGCGGCCAGCGTATCGGTGTGGTGGTGACCGGCGATGACGTTGTCGACAAAACCAACCAGGCCGGTGGAGACGTGACCCAGCACCAGCGGCAGGGCAAGCAGGAAGGTGGCGCGCACTTCGGCACCGAAGCGCGGCGGCGTAACGGAAACGGACATGGACAGGCTGAGGGGCACGTACTGCGGCCGCGCCGGGGTGGGCGTCTGGCACCGGGCCGTGCAGGACCGGTATCTTACCCGCGCCTTCCCTGCCCGCCCATGACGATGAGTGCAACCCACGCAGTGCCCAGTGCTTGTGAGAACTGCCAGACCGCGTTGCAGGGGCTGTACTGCCACGCCTGCGGACAGAGCGCGCATAACCCGGTGCGCAGCTTCGCGCATGCAGTGGAAGAGGTGTTCGAGTCGTTCTGGCACCTGGACGGGCGCATCTTCCGCACCTTGCGTGACCTGCTGGTGCCCGGCCGCCTGGCCAATGCCTACCTGGAAGGCAAGCGCGTGCGCTACATCCCGCCGCTGCGCCTGTTCGTGGTGCTGAGCCTGATCACCTTCTTCGTTGCCAAGCTGGCCGTGCACATCGATTCGGACGCCAAGGACAACGATGCGCGCAACCAGGCCACCGCGCAGGTGCGCAGTGACTTCGCCCAGGCGCGCACGCCCGAGGAAGTGGAAGCGCTGCGCAAGCGCCTGATCGGCGCGATGACCGAAGCCCGCGCGCAGATGCCCGCGCAGATTCCCGGCGCGCGCGCCGGCTTCGACGCCGGCATCGCCAATATCGACAAGCAGGCGCAGCGCCGGCTCAAGGCGCTGGGCGCGCCGGCCAGCGCGGCGCCGGAGGCAGCCTTTGCTGCCAGCAAGGCCGATGCCGACCTCGGCCAGTCCACCCCGTTTGAAAGCCCGATGCCCGACTTCGCCGACCGCTGGGTCGACGAGCAGTCCAAGCGCATCAACAACAACCTGCCGCGCTTGCAGGAAGACCCGCAGCGGCTGGTCAACGCCTTCTTCGCCGCGGTGCCGTCCACGCTGTTCGTGCTGGTGCCGCTGTTTGCGCTGATGCTGCGCGTGTTCTACCTGTTGAGCCCGCGCGGTTATCTCGAACACCTGGTGGTGGCGCTGTACAGCCATGCCTTCCTGCTGCTGGATCTGCTGGCCGTGCTGCTGCTGATGCTGCTCGGCCAGGCGCTGGCACCGCTTGGTGCGTGGCCGGGGGCGCTGATCGGCCTGCTGCAGCTCGTGCTGGTGTTGTGGATGTCCGCCTACCTGCTGCTGATGCAGCGGCGCGTGTACCGCCAGTCCTGGTTGGCGACCGTGGTCAAGTACAGCCTGATCGGCGGGTTCTACTTCACCGTGGTGATCATGGCCGCGGTGATGCTGGCCATCACCAGCATCGCGCGAATCTAGACGGACAGCGCGTCAGCGCGCCAGGTGCGCGCGCAGCCAGCCCGCGCGCGCGGCCGGAGCCAGGGCGAGCAGTTCGTTGCGCAGCGCCGGGCGATCCTGCGGCGCGCTGCGCTGGGAGATCACCGCCAGTTGCGCCAGCTGGGTGTCGTCGAGCGCCTGCAGCAACGCCAGCGCCTGCGCGCGCTGCTCAGCCGGGACGAAGCCAAACAACGCCTGCAAGGCCGGATAGTGGCGGCCGACCTGCGCGCCCAGTCGCCAGCCGTCACGGTGCAGGCGGTCCATGCTGTCAAAGCGGGTGCGCAGCGCGCGCTGCTGATCGGCCGGCAGGCTTGCCACCCGCGCCTGGGCCTGGCGGATGCGTTCGCGCTCGGTCGAGGTCAGCGCTTGCCAGGCCGCGTAGCGGGCGCGCACGTCGTCACGCGCGGCGGCGTCCAGCTGGTTCCAGGGCTTGGGTGCTTCCAGCGCGGGAACCGAGGCCACGACGGTGACCGGCGCGCCCGTGGTTTCATCCAGCGGCGCGGGCAGCGTCTGCGCAACGAGGCTGCCGGACATGGCGCACAGGGCAAGCAACAACGGCGCCGACGCGCGCGAACACTTACTCCTCATCGGTCACCGTCTCCAGACCAGCGGCAGCCATGTCCGGGGCCGTCGGCCGCGGCTCTGATTCATCGGCAGGCACCGGGCCACCGGCCGCGAACCAGGCGTAGAAGTCTGCCTGGCGAGCCAGTGCCAGGTCCGGGTCGGCCAACATCGCGGCGTCTGCCGGGTCGCCCGCGGCCACGGCGGCCTGCGTATCCAGTTCCTCCGCCGGCAGTTCCTCGACCAGCACCGGCGCGGCATCAGTGACGTGAAGCACGCCATCCGGTGCCAGGCTCACCGGTTCCGGCGGCAGCGTTACCGAGGGGCGGTGCCAGGCCCACCAGCCGAGCGCCAACAACGCCACCAACACCAGCAGCGCCGGCAGCAACCAACGCGGCCGCCGATTGCGGGAACGCGCGCGCGGGGCGGCCGCGGCGCGCACCGGCGCAGCGACCGCCGCCGGGCGCACCGCAGGCTCATTGGATTCGTCGTAGTACGAGCGCGTGGGCGCCGGCAACTCGCGCAATTGCCGTTGCGCGGCTTCGGCCAGCGCACGCCAGCCTTCGGCATCCGCGTGGCCGGCGGCGTCACGTGGGCAGGCCCGTGCCAGGGCCCGCCTGTAATCAGCCTCGGCCACACCCAGCACATCGGCGGCGGCGCCTTCGTCCAAGCCCACGACAATGCGCAGCAACAAGGCCAGACGGTCCTCGGCGGCCAGTGGCGCCAACGCCGCCAGGCCCGGCGGCCACTGCGGTGCGCGGCTCGGTTCGCGCAAGGCCGGTGTGGCCGCGAGCAGGGCCCAGAAGCGGTTGGGCCAGGCCGCCAATGGCCACTCGCCAGCGCGGCCCTGGAAGGCACGGAAGGCGGCGGCAAGCGCGCCGTTGGCGGCGTCCGGGTCGCCGCATTGCAGGCTGGCCAGCACCAGGGCCCGGCGTTCCACACCTTTCAGGAAAGCGGAAAGGGCGGTGGGCGAGGCCGCGTTTTCATCGGCGGGCCGGGCAGTCATGGGTACTCCGTCATCGCGGCATGATAGCGAGGGGGCATCGCTTAGGCGCGCTTGACAGCCAGCCTCGCTTGCGCTCCGCGCAGACAGCTACCGCGGCGGTTGTGCACAGCGCAACGCGAAGCGCGGCCTTGCTGGCGAGCCGACTTGCAACTGGCATATTTCAAGTGTGTTTCACGATCAAGTTATTGAATTTAATGGCGAATATTAATGTGGCGATTTTTTGTCCAAGGGGCCGCAGCGCCCTGTGATGACGCCTTCACCGCGTGGAGCAAGGGGGAAACTCACAGCTTTATCCACAGCTCGTGTGGATAAGGCTGAAACCCTAAGCGCCGCGCTTATTTACACTCGGTTTATCGACACCGGTCACAGGAACGCGAGCCAAGTCCCGGGGCCAGCGAGGCCCCTCGCCGGGCTAGACTGAACGGCCATGCCCGCCCCGCTCGCCACCCTGCGCATCGCCCTGCCGGTGCCGCTGCCACAGCTGTTCGACTACCTGCCTCCGGCCGCCGTGCCCCCCATCCCGGAGGACGTGGGCCGGCGCGTGCGCGTGCCGTTCGGCAACCGCGAACTGGTCGGCGTGGTCGCCTCGCTGGGTCAGGCCGACCCGGCCGCCGTCCCCGCCCTGCGCGAGGCCGCCGAATGGCTGGACGCCAGCGCCCTGATCCATGGCGAGCTGGCGCAGTCGCTGCAGTGGCTGGCGCGCTATACCCATGCGCCGCTGGGCGAGGTCATCGCCACGGCTCTGCCCGGCCCGCTGCGCCGTGGCGAAGCCCTGGCCGACACGCGCAGCTGGGGCTGGGCGCTGACCGAAGCCGGGCGCACCGCCGCGCCAGGCCTGCGAACCGGTACCCGTACGGCGCGACTGGCGGCACTGCTGGCAGAGCTGCCGCTGGCGGAAGATCGCCTCGATCTGGCGATGGACGAGTGGCGCACCGCGGCGCGCGCGCTGGGCAAGCGTGGGCTGGTCGAGCGCGTTGCGTTGGAGGCCGCGCCCGCAAGCGCCGCCGCCACCGCACAGGGGGCCGCAGCTGGCCCGACGCTCAATGCGGCGCAGCAGGCAGCGGTGGACGCAGTGCGCGGCAGTGACGGCTTCGCACCCTTCCTGCTCGATGGCGTTACCGGCAGCGGCAAGACCGAGGTCTATCTGCAGGCGATTGCGCATTGCCTGGCGCAGGGCCGGCAGGCGCTGGTGCTGGTGCCGGAGATCGGCCTGACCCCACAGACACTGGCGCGCTTCCGCGCACGCCTCAACGTGCCGGTGCATGCCCTGCACTCGGGCCTGTCCGATGGCGAACGCGCGCGCGTATGGGCAGCCGCGTACCGCGGGCAGGCGCAGCTGGTGGTGGGCACGCGCTCGGCGGTGTTCACGCCGCTGCCCAACGCAGGCCTGATCGTGGTCGATGAAGAGCATGACGGCAGCTACAAGCAGCAGGACGGCATCCGCTACCACGCGCGCGATTTCGCCCTGGTGCGCGGCAAGGCGCTGGGCGTGCCGGTCATCCTGGGCAGCGCCACGCCATCCCTGGAATCGCTGCACAACGCACAGGCCGGGCGCTACGCGCTGCTGCGCCTGCCGCAACGCGCCGGCGAGGCGCGGCCGCCGCGCGTGCGCATCCTCGACATGCGCAAGCGCCTGCTGCAGGACGGCCTGTCCACCGAGGTCCTGGCCGGCATCGGCCAGCATCTGGGCGCCGGTGGCCAGGTGCTGGTGTTCAAGAACCGCCGCGGCTATGCGCCAGCCTTGCTGTGCCACGACTGTGGCTGGACCGCGGCCTGCAAGCGCTGCAGCACGCCCGAACATCGCACACCAATGACGGTGCACGCGGGCGGGCGCCGCCTGCAATGCCATCACTGCGGCGCGCGGCAGCCGGTGCCGCTGGCCTGCCCGGACTGCGCCAGCCTCGCCTTGCAACCGCAGGGCGTGGGCACCGAACGGCTGGAAGCGCGTCTGGCCGAAGCCTTCGCCAACTTCCCCGTGCTGCGCTTCGACCGTGGCACCACGCAGCGCCGCGACGCACTGGAAACGCAGCTGGCGCAACTGGGCGAACAGCCTGGCATCCTCGTCGGCACGCAGATCCTGGCCAAGGGCCACGACCTGCCGCAGCTGAGCCTGGTGGTGGTGGTGGGCATCGATGAGGGCCTGTTTTCGGCCGACTTTCGCGCCAGCGAGAAACTCGCGCAGTTGCTGATCCAGGTCGCCGGGCGCGCCGGTCGCGCCACGCGTGCGGGCGAAGTGTGGCTGCAAACCCATCACCCCGGGCACCCGCTGCTGCAAACCCTGGTCAGCGGCGGCTACCACGCCTTTGCCCACGCCGAGTTGCAGCAGCGCGACGCGGCAGGCTTCCCACCGTTCGCGCACATGGCGCTGCTGCGCGCCGAGGCCAAGGACGCGCAGGCGGCCAACGGGTTCCTCGATGAAGTGCGGCGGCTGGCGCCGGAAGTGGGCCAGGTCGACCGCTTCGGCCCGATGCCGGCGCCGATGCCGCGGCGCGCCGGCTTCCAGCGCAGCCAGTTGCTGCTATCGGCCGCGCAGCGCCAGCAGCTGCATCACCTGCTCGATGTGCTGGTGCCGGCGATCCACGCGCTGCCGTCGGCGCGCCGCGTGCGCTGGTCGCTGGATGTGGACCCGATGGATCTGTATTGACCGCGGCCTTCGCTACGACGCTGGCGGTACTGCCTTGGCGGCGGTCTTGCCGCCACTTTTGCCACCACTGTTGCCTTTGGGCTTGTCGCGCACCCAGATCACCTGGTCCACCTGGCGCAGGTCGAACAGGTCGGTCGCGCGAATCAGATCGCTGAGCTTGCGGTAGCCATAGTTGCGCGAATCGAACGAAGCCTGGTTGGCGACCTGCTTGCCCACCGCGCCCAGATGCGCCCAGCCATCATCATCGCTGGCCGAATCCACCGCGCTGCGCAGCAGCTGCACCAGGCGCACGTCGTTGCGCAGTTCCTTGGCGTCCTTGCGCGCGGTGGTGCCGGCGCCTTCATTGGCGGTGGCCGCGCCCAGCGCTTCGAGGTAGGTGAACTTCGAGCAGGCGTTGACGAAGGCTTCCGGTGTCTTCTTCTCGCCGAAGCCGTAAACCTTCATGCCATCGGTGAGCAGGCGCATCACCAGCGGGGTGAAATCGGCGTCGCTGGAGACAATCGCAAAGCCATCCAGGTTGCGCGCGTACAGCAGGTCCATCGCGTCGATGACCATCGCCATGTCCGAGGCATTCTTGCCGCTGCTGTAGGCGAACTGCTGCATCGGGCGGATGGCGTAGGTATGCAGCACCGCCTCCCAGCCTTTCAGGTGCGGGCTCTTCCAGTTGCCGTAGGCGCGGCGCACGTTGGCCACGCCGTAGCGGGCGACCTCCGGCAGGATCAGTTCAATCTTCGAGGCGGGGGCATTGTCGGCATCGATCAGCAAGGCGATGCGTTTTTCCGGGTGCTCGATCATGCGTCCTCCAGCGGGGTGTGGGCGGTGTCTTCGCTCGTGTCATCGGCCGGTTCATCGGCGCAGTCATCGTCCACGCATGCGTCGGCTTGCTCTGCGGACTGATCCTGCAACTCGAAACGCCGGCCATCGGCCAGGGTCAGCACGCCATAGGTGATGATCTCGCGCTCGGCGCCCATGGAAACAAAGTTCGCGCTGACACGGCCATCGCCGCGCTCACCGTCGAGGCGGAAGACGAATTCCTCCGCGCCCGGCGCGACCCCGGTCGCCACCAGGTCCACGTGCATGTCGCGGATGGTCCCGATGTGTTCGCGCACCGCCGGCTGCGCTTGCAACGCCTGCTGCGCCTGCCCGGCAAACAGCTCCCAGCCCATGCCCACGCCCCAGGCAAGCAGCGCGCCGAGCAAGGCAAACATCAACACGCAGGCCGCGATCAGCGCCCACAGCCAGCGCGGCAAGCCGAGCCATCGCCGCGAGGGCGGCAGGCCGGACGCGGGTAGTCGGGGTGGCAACGGTGGCGGTTGGACAATGGCGTTCATGGCGATCCCTGGCAGTGAACTGGCGCCATCATGCCCGATCGCAACGCGGCCGCCGCGCGTCCTTACAAGCCGTTGCCGCCGCTGACGTTAGGCTGACCCTTGAACTCCCACGCCGAGAGGCCTGCATGCCCCTGCCGCTTGTCAGCCCCTGCTCTTCGAGCGTCCCCTGCCCGCAGCCGCGGAGCGCGCAATGACCGAGCGCCTGCCACACCTGCTGGTCGTCGGCGGCGGCTTTGCCGGACTGTGGGCCACGCGCGCCCTGGCCGATGCGCCGCTGCGCATCACCCTGGTGGATCGCCACAACCATCATCTGTTCCAGCCGCTGCTGTACCAGGTGGCGACCGCGGGGCTGTCGGCGCCAGACATCGCCGCGCCGCTGCGCCACATCCTGCGCCACCAGCGCAACGTGGAAGTGCGCCTGGGCGACGTGGTCGCCCTGGAACCGGCACAGCGTTGCGTGCGCCTGGGCGATGGCACGCAACTCGACTACGACTACCTGCTGCTGGCCAGTGGCGCGGCCCACGCCTATTTCGGCAACGACCAGTGGGCCCGGCATGCGCCGGGCCTGAAGACCCTGGATGACGCGGTGCGATTGCGGCGCAAGCTGTTGATGGCCTTCGAGCGCGCCGAAGCCGAGACCGACCCGCAAGCCGCCGCCGCATGGCTGAGCTTCGCCATCGTCGGTGGCGGCCCGACCGGCGTCGAACTGGCCGGCACCCTGGCCGAGATCGCGCAGCACACGCTCAAGAACGAGTTCCGCCACATCGATCCGCGCCTGGCGCGGGTGCGCCTGATCGAGGCCGGCCCGCGCGTGCTGCCCTCGTTTCCACCCGATCTCACCACCAAGGCGCAGCAGCATCTCGAACGACTCGGGGTGGAAGTGCTTACCGGTACGCCGGTCACGCATATCGACGAGGGCGGCTTCCAGCTTGGCCAGCAGTGGGTACCGGCGCGCACCGTGGTATGGGCGGCCGGTGTGGCCGCCTCGCCACTGGGCGCGGCACTGGGCGTGCCTTGCGACCGCGCGGGCCGCGTGCAGGTCTCAGGGGACCTCAGCGTGCCGGGGCATCCGGAAATCTTCGTGGGCGGCGACCTGGCCGCGGTGCGCCGCGCCGACGGCCAGCCCGTGCCCGGCGTGGCGCCGGCCGCCAAGCAGATGGGCAAGCACATCGCCCACGCCCTGCACTGCCGGCTACGTGGACAGGACGCACCGGCATTCGTCTACAAGGACAATGGCAACCTGGCCACGATCGGCCGCAAGGCGGCCATCGTCCACCTCGGCAAGCTCAAGTTGTCCGGCCTGCTGGCGTGGTGGTTCTGGCTGGCCGCCCACGTCTGGTTCCTGATCGGCTTCCGCAACCGTTTCGTGGTGTTGGTGAACTGGGCCATGGCGTACTGGAGCTACCAGCGCGCGGCGCGGATCATCTTCGGCGAACCCGACGCGCCCATCGAAGAGGACCCGCGAAGCTGGCCCTGAAACGCACAAGCCGCCCGAAGGCGGCTTGGCGTTCAGACGGCGATGGCCGTCGCTCAGGCGACGAACAGCGCCTTCATCTTCTTCAGCGCGTTCGCCTCGATCTGGCGGATGCGCTCGGCCGACACACCGTACTCGTCGGCCAGCTCCTGCAGCGTCACCTTGGATTCCGAATCCAGCCAGCGGCGGCGGATGATGTCGCGCGAACGCTGGTCGAGATTGGCCAGGCCTTCGCGCAGCAGCTGCAGCTGGTTGTCGGCGCTGTCGTTGCGCTCGTACGCCTGCGACGGGTCCTCGTCGTTGGCGACCAGGTAGTTCGCCGGCGACGGCGGCGCGTGGTCGTCATCGTCGTCCGCCGAAGCATCGAAGCCGATATCGCGGCCGGACAGGCGCGACTCCATCTCCAGCACTTCGCGCTCGGACACGTTGAGGTCCTTGGCCACGGCGCTGACTTCGGCCGCATTGAGCCAGCCCAGGCGGGTCTTGGACTTGCGCAGGTTGAAGAACAGCTTGCGCTGCGCCTTGGTCGTGGCGACCTTGACGATGCGCCAGTTCTTCAGAATGAACTCGTGCATCTCGGCACGGATCCAGTGCACGGCGAAGCTGACCAGGCGCACGCCCATGTCCGGGTCGAAGCGCTTGACCGCCTTCATCAGGCCGATGTTGCCTTCCTGGATCAGGTCGCCCAGTTGCAGGCCGTAGCCGTTATAGCCGCGCGCCACATGGACCACGAAGCGCAGGTGCGAATGCACCAGCTCGCGCGCCGCGTCCAGGTCTTCCTCATCGCGGTAGCGGCGTGCCAGCGCCTGCTCGTCCTCGACCGAAAGCACCGGAATCTGGTGCACGGCACCGATATAGGCTTCCAGCGAGCCGAGCGCGCTGGGGATCGGGAGATTGTTTGCCACAAGGGCAGTAGAGGTGTTCTGGCTCATAGGACCTCATCTTAGCAGTCGGATTCTTGGACTGCTAAAGGCATGGGAAGTTCCGCAGTGTTGCACTGATGAAACGAACGCATGAAATATCTCAGCATTGTTTCAACGTGCATTCCTTGAAAATCAAGCACATGGCTCACATGGAGCTTGCGGGAACGTTTTCAACCCGTCGATTCTACGGAGGCGGGGTTCAGGCCAGGTGAGGCCGGTGTGGGCAGCGCCGCGGGCATGGGTCAGACCGCCACTGCCGGCCGAAGTTCAGGCGTCCGGCAAGGCCGCCGAGAATGCCGACAGCGGTGGCAGCCGCCAGTCCACCGCGCCGCTGCCGCGGCGCTGCAGGTACTCATTGGCCGCGGAGAAATGCCGGCAGCCGAGGAAGCCCCGGTGCGCCGACAGCGGCGAAGGATGCGGGGCCTTGAGCACCCGGTGCCGGCGCGGGTCGATGACCTTGCCCTTGGCCTGCGCGTAGCTGCCCCACAACAGGAACACCAGACCCTCGCGCTCGCGGTTGAGCACGTCCACCACGTGGTCGGTGAAGCCTTCCCAGCCCTTGCCCTGGTGCGCGCCGGCACGGCCTTCCTCGACGGTGAGCACCGCATTGAGCAGCAGCACGCCGCGCTGCGCCCACGGCAGCAGGCAGCCATGGTTGGCCCGCGGCAGGCCGAGGTCGTCCTCGATTTCCTTGTAGATGTTCAGCAGCGACGGCGGTACCGGCACGCCAGGCTGCACCGAAAAACACAGCCCGTGCGCCTGACCCTGGCCGTGGTAGGGGTCCTGGCCGAGGATGACCACCTTGACCTGCTCGAACGGCGTGGCATCGAAGGCGGCGAAAATCTGCGGGCCCGGCGGGAAGACCTGCGCACCGGCAGCCTTGCGCTGGCGCAGGAACGCCGACAGCTCGCGCATCTCCGGGCGCAACAGCCACTCGCCCACCCGCTCCTTCCACGACGGCTCCAGTTGGATGTGCGGCGGCCCTGCTTCGGTCACAACATCACGACCTGGTCATCGAGACGGGCCAGCCGCAGCTGGAACAACACCTTGGTCACCAGCAGGCGTTCCTCGATCGGCTTCTGCACCAGATCGTTGGCGCCGGCGCGCAGCAGTTCGGACTGGTTGTACGGATTGCTGTCGCCGGTCATCACCAGCACCGGCAGGCGGCGCTTGCCGTAGTCGAAATCCACGCGGATGCGCTGGACCACGTCACGGCCGTTCAACTCGCCCTTCAAGGTGACGTCGGTCAGCACCAGATCCACGCGGCGTTCGGTGCGGCCCAGCGACTCGGCAGTGAGCAGCGAGAACGCCTCCTCGGCGGTGATCACGTGCAGCACCTTGAGCTGCTGGCGCTCGAGCATGCGCTTGGTTGCCTCGGCCACCACGCGGCTGTCCTCGATGTACAGCACGGTGGCGCCACGCACCGGCTCGGGCTGCACATAGCCGCGGATGAAGGTGGCCAGGGCTTCGTGGCCCAGCGACTTGTCGAAGTAGTCCGTGACGTATTCGGTAAAGCGGCGCTCGACCAGGTGCTGTTGCGCATCCCCGGACACGACGATCACCGGCACATAGGCCTGGCCAGCGGCTTCGCGCACACTGCGCGCCAGCGCCAGGCCGTCACCGTCAGGCAGCGACAGCGAGGTAGTGACCAGGTTCACCGCGCCGGCGGCCAGCGCTTCGCGTGCCTCGGCAATGCTGGCGCAACCCACTACCTCGACCGCCGGCAGCTCGCGCTTGAGCACGTCGGCAATGAGCTTGCGGACCAGTTTGGAACCATCGACGACCATCACGCGCGGCGCATCGCTGATCAGGTGCTTGAGCTCGTGGTTGCGCATGCGGGCCTCAGGTCTCGGTCGGGCGAGTCTGACGCAGGAAGTGTCCGGTCACCAGCCAGGCGCCCAGCCAACCCACCAGTACCGTGCCCACCAGCACGCCGGCGCCATGCAACAGGTCCAGCCCGTGCAGGGTGAACTGGCTGCCATAGCTGTCGGCCAGCGCGGCCAGCGGCGCGCGCAGGGCCATGCCCGCGGCACCGAGCAGGGCCAGCGCGACCACGCCGGCGCCCAGGCCATACCACGCGCCCATGTACAGGAAAGGCCGGCGGATGAAGCCGTCACTGGCGCCCAGCAGTTGCAGCACGCCGATTTCCTCGCGCCGTCCCTGGATATCCAGGCGCACCGTGTTGCCGACCACCAGCACCGCGCCCAGGCCCAGCAGCACTGACAGCACCTGCACCAGGCGCTCGCCGAAGTGCAGCCAGTTGTCCAGACGCTTGCGCCACACCGCGTCGTGCTGCACCAGTTCGACCTGTGGCGTGGCCTGCAGCGATTGCGCCAGGCGCGCATCGTCGCTGCCGGCGGCCGGGGTGACGATCAGCAGCGCCGGCAGCGGGTTGTCGCCCAGCGCCTCGATGGCCTCGTCCAGGTGCGCGTTCTCGCGCAGTTCGGCCAGGCCCTGCGCCGGCGTGCGCACCACGACGGCGCCGACATCGGCGCGATCGCGCCACTGCCCGGCCAGTGCATCGGCGCCGGCCGCGTCCACGTCGTGCTTGAGGAAGACATTGATATCGCGCGTCTGCTGCACGCTGCCGGCGAGGTGGCGCAGGTTGTCCAGCGCGATGGACAAGCCGAGCGGCAGGCCCAGGGCCAGCGCCATCACCATTATCGTCAGCAGCGTCGCCCACGGCTTGCGCAGCGCGCGCCCGAGGCTGAAGGCGATGCTGTGCACGTGATGGTCGAACCACACCGACAGGCGCGACGGCGCGGCAGGCTGGATCGTGTTGTTCATTCGGCCAGGTCCTGCGGCGAAATGTCATCGACCAGGCGACCATGGTCGAGCACCAGCACGCGTTTGCGCATCTGCTTGAGCAAGGCCAGGTCGTGGCTGACCACCAGCACGCTGGTGCCGCGCTCGGGCAGCTCGGCGAACAGCTGCATGATCTCGGCGGCGAGCGTGGGATCGAGGTTGCCGGTGGGTTCGTCGGCCACCAGCAGGCGCGGTTCGGACACGATGGCGCGGGCAATGCCCACACGCTGTTGCTCGCCCGCCGACAGCTGCGAAGGCAGCGCCTTCTCGCGGTGGGCCAGGCCGATGCGTTCCAGCGCCGAGCGCACGCGCTTGCCGATCTCGGCGCGGCGGGTGCCGCGCAGGATCAGCGGCAGCGCCACGTTCTCGGCAATGCTGCGGTCGTTGAGCAGGCGGTGATCCTGGTGCACCGCACCGACCTCGCGGCGGTGCAGCGGGATGCGCCCGCCGCGCACCTTGAGCAGGTTGCGTTCGCCGAAGATCACCGCGCCACGGCTGGGCCGCTCGCTCAGGTGGATCAGCTTGAGCAGCGTGCTCTTGCCCGCGCCCGAATGGCCGGTGACGAACAGCATCTCACCGGCGGCGACGTCGAAACTCACGTCGATCAGCGCCTGGTGGCCACCGGCGTATTGCTTGCTGACGTTGTCGAAGCGCAGGACGGTCATTCAGCAATTATGCCGGAGCGATCACCGAATGCATCGCCGGCAATCGCCCCAACCGCTGCGTCCGTCCCCCGGCCTCAACCGGAGACCAGCGAGCGCAGCTTGCGGCCGAGCCGGGTCAGGAACGAATCGTTCGACGCGGCGGCCGGCTTGTTCGCCACGACCTGGATCGGCTTGCGCGGTGCGGGCGGCGCGGCCGTGGTCGTGGCGGCCTCGGCGGCGGCGCCATCCAGCGGCTTGCCACGACGGCGGCGGCGACGCTTGCGCGTACGCTCGGCCTCACCTTCCACGCCAGTCACGGCGGTGGCCGGCGCATGCGGTGCCTCGGCCGGCTTGGCGGCGCTAGCGCTACCTGCGGCGGCCTCACCTTCGACGCGCGGCTTGCGCGGGCGGCGCGGCTTGCCGTCGGCACCCAGTTCGCCACCTTCGCGGCGCTCGCCACGGCCACGGCCGGCACCGGGGCCGCCGCTGCGGCTGCTACCCGAACGCCCGCCACCGCGGCGCTGTTCCTCGGCGGCGCGGGCCTCGCGAGCCTCGCGAAAGATTTCGCCGACGCTTTCGTTCTCGCCCTCATCCTCGCCCGCCACCGGCTCGCGCACTGCGCGCGGCAGCGGGGTCAGCAGTTCGCGGGTGACCGCTTCGACCGGGATCTTCTGCTCGATGTAGCTCTCGATGTCCGGCAGGCTGATCGCATAGCGCTCGCAGGCGAAACTGATCGCGTCGCCCTCCGCGCCCAGGCGCGCGGTGCGGCCGATGCGGTGGACGTAGTCCTCGGCATCAAACGGCAGGTCGTAGTTATAGACGTAATTGACACCGTCGATATGCAGGCCGCGCGCGGCCACGTCGGTGGCGACCAGGATTTCCAGCTGGCCCTTCTGGAAGCGGTTGAGCAGGGTCTCGCGCTTCTTCTGCGGCACGTCGCCGGACAGCACGCCGACGCGGTAGCCGGCACGTTCCAGCGAGCGCGCCACGCGCTCGACGAAGGCCTTGGTATTGACGAAGACCATGGTCCGCGCACCCTCGCCGCGCGACAGCAGGCCCAGCAGCAGCGGAATCTTCTCCTCGTCGGAAGGGAAATAGATGCGCTGGCGCACGCGCGCGGCGGTGATGCTCTCGGTCTCGACGACCAGCTTCTCCGGCTCGTTCATGTGCTCGTAGGCCAGCTCCAGCACGCGGTGGCTGAGGGTGGCGCTGAACAGCAGCGTCTGCCGGGTGCCGCGCTCGGGCATGCGCCGCAGCAGGAAGCGGATGTCCTTGATGAAGCCGAGGTCGAACATGCGGTCGGCTTCGTCCAGCACGCAGATTTCGCAGGCATGCAGGGACACGACCTTGTGCTGCTTTACGTAGTCGATCAGCCGGCCCGGGGTGGCGATGATCACGTCCACGCCCTTCTGCAGCAGCTCGCGCTGCTTGTCGTAGTCCACGCCGCCGTAGACCAGGGCGAAGCGCAGGCCGAGGTCGGCACCGAACTTCACCGCGTCCTTGTGGATCTGGATCGCCAGTTCGCGGGTTGGGGCCAGGATCAGCGCGCGCGGGTCTTCCGGCTTGCGGTCGGCCAGGGCCGGGCGGATCAGCAGGCGGTTGATCACCGCGACCAGGAACGCCAGGGTCTTGCCGGTGCCGGTCTGGGCCTGGCCCGCGACGTCGCGTCCGGCAAGGGCTACCGGCAGGGTCAGGGCCTGGATGGGAGTGCAACGGGTGAATCCTGCGCCTTCCAGCCCGGCGAGCAGCGCTGGATGCAGGTCAAACGAGGAAAAAGTCAAATCTGTCAGCGGTTTATCGCTCATCATTCCATCTTCTTGAGGCGCCAGCAGTAGGCCGGGCGCGGCTTGCATCGATACCGGCAGCGTCGCACACTGCGGCCCTTGCACCGGACAGCGCGGCTTCAGATAGTGGCATTGATTCGGCCGCGCAATGCCCCAGTTTACCGCAATGTGGCGGCCGGCCCGGTTCTGGGCCCGGCCCGGGTTCCCAGGAGACCAAAGTGAGCGACAAGGTTCTACACGTCGGCGAAGCCGACTTCGATAACGCCGTCCTGCAGTCGGGCGAGCCGGTGCTGGTGGATTTCTGGGCCGAATGGTGTGGCCCCTGCAAGATGATCGCGCCGGTGCTCGACGAGCTGGCCAGCACCTACGACGGCAAGCTGAAGATCGCCAAGGTCAACGTGGACGAGAACCGCGCCCTGGCGGTGAAGTATCACGTGCGTTCGATCCCGATGCTGTTGCTGTTCAAGGACGGCGAGGTCCAGGCCTCGCAGATCGGCGCGGTTGGCAAGGGCCAGCTGACGCAGATGATCGACAAGACCCTGGGCGGCACCGTCGCCTGAGGCACCACGCTCCGCCCGCCTCGCCGGGCGGAGCCTGCCGGCACTTGAACCGCGCGGCAGCAAGCCGCTTGCGCCCCGCGCTTGGGCGGTGTTAACGTCAGTCCATCCGGCCGCCCCGCGTGCGCCGCACCCCGCTGGAAACTCTCTCCAGTCTCCCCGACCACCCACAGTTCGCCCCTGCCGGGCGCTCGCATCTCTTAGCGAGGAATCAAGCACTTGTCCGAGAACACTTCTTCCGAAACCGGGAGCGTTGACGCCCCCGTCGAAAAGCGCGTGCGCAAGACCCGCGTGAGCAAGGCCGCCGCCGAAGGCGCCAGCGATACCGCCGCCACGCCGCAGTCCGCATTGCCGCTGCCGCCCGGCCCGCCGGCCGAGGCGCCGCGTGCCGCGCCCGAAGCGCCGGCAGCGTCTGCCCCGACCCCGCCGCCGAGTGCGGCGTCCGCCTCTGACGCTGGCGACGAGCCGGCCCGCGAAGGCGGCCAGCCGCAGCAGCAGCGCGGCAACCCGCAGAACCACCCGCATCAGAACAACCAGAACCAGAACAACCAGCAGGGCCAGGCCGGCAACCGCCGTGACCGGTTCCGCAACCGCCGTGACCGCCAGCGCGATCGCTACCGCGAGGACGGCATGCCCAACGATGCCGGCGAGGGCCTGAACCAGCAGCAGAACCCGCCGCAGCGCCCGCCGGCCAACGTGCCGGAAGGTTTCCCGATCTACTCGCTCAGCGACCTCAAGCAGATGCCGGCGCAGAAGCTGCTGGACATCGCCGAGCAGCTGAACATCCACGACGGCGTCGCCCGCGCGCGCAAGCAGGACGTGATCTTCGCCCTGCTCAAGGTGCTGACCCGCCATGGCGACGGCGTGGCCGCCGATGGCGTGCTGGAAATCCTGCCGGACGGCTTTGGCTTCCTGCGCGCGGCCGAGGCCAGCTACCTGGCCGGCCCGGACGACACTTATATCTCGCCCAGCCAGATCCGCCGCTTCAACCTGCGTACCGGTGACTACCTGTCCGGGCGCATCCGCTTCCCGAAGGATGGCGAGCGCTATTTCGCGCTGTCGACGATCGACACGATCAACGGCGAGCCGCTGGAAGCGTCCAAGAACAAGGTGCTGTTCGAGAACCTGACCCCGTTGTTCCCGCGCCGGCGCTTCACCCTGGAACGCGGCAATGGTTCGTCCGAAGACATCACCGGCCGCATCCTCGATCTGATGGCGCCGCAAGGCAAGGGCCAGCGCGCGCTGATCGTCTCCCCGCCCAAGGCGGGCAAGACGATGATGATGCAGCAGGTCGCCACGGCGATCACCACCAATCATCCGGAAGTGCATCTGATCGTGCTGCTGATCGACGAGCGTCCGGAAGAAGTGACCGAAATGCAGCGCACCGTGCGCGGCGAAGTCATCAGCTCGACCTTCGACGAGCCGGCGGCGCGCCATGTGCAGGTGGCTGAAATGGTGATCGAGCGGGCCAAGCGCCTGGTCGAGCACAAGAAGGACGTGGTGATCCTGCTCGATTCGATCACCCGTCTGGCCCGCGCCTACAACAACGTGGTGCCGAGCTCGGGCAAGGTGCTGACCGGCGGCGTGGATGCCAACGCCCTGCACCGCCCGAAGCGTTTCTTCGGCGCGGCGCGCAATGTCGAGGAAGGCGGCTCGCTGACCATCATCGCCACGGCGCTGGTCGATACCGGCAGCAAGATGGACGAGGTGATCTACGAAGAGTTCAAGGGCACCGGCAACAGCGAAGTGCATCTGAACCGCCGCATCACCGAAAAGCGCGTCTATCCGGCGATCGACATCAACCGCTCGGGCACGCGTCGCGAAGACCTGCTCATCGAGCCGGAGCTGCTGCAGAAGATCTGGATCCTGCGCAAGCTGCTGCACCCGATGGACGAGACCGCGGCAATGGAATTCCTGCTGGACAAGATGAAGAGCACCAAGTCCAACGACGAGTTCTTCAATTCGATGAAGCGCTGATTCGATTCCTGCAGGCAACGTGTTCGGGCTCACCTTTAGCGGTGGGCCCGAATCGTTTCAGCCGCCCTGCAGCGGCGTCAGCAGGCGCGGCGCGTTGCTGGAAGCCATGTAGATGCCGCCATCGGTCAGCGTATCGGGCGAAAAGTTGGCGTCGGCCTGCTCGTCCGACCACGGCGCCACCTGGCGGGGGCCCGGCACGTAGCTGATCCATTTGCCGTAGTCGCGCTCGCTGTTCTCCACGGGCTGGTCTTCGAGGCTGTAGCTGACCGGCACGCGAACGCTCCAGTACGGGGCATCGGCCTCCTTGCCCTTGGCCGGAACCCGGAAGGTCCATTTGCGTGCGGCGGCCAGGGTGCTGTCGGCGAACAAGGTGCGGAAGCGCCGCATCGCGCCTTCGCTGGCCACGATGCGCAGGTTCACCTGTTCGGCCACCGCATCCTCCACCCGCCCGTCGCGGCCAACTTTGACCAGCAGGTAGACCGTGGCGCTGGCACCACTACGGAACGCATCGGTCGGGAAGCTCGGCGGCGTCATCTTTCCCCAGGAAACGCCATGCGGATCTGCTGCATCGTAGCGCTCGAAACTCACCCCACGCAGGGCAATCCGGTAGTTGCCGTCATCGAGCTTCCTGGCGACCACGCGCAAGTTCATGGGCGCGCGCGCCTTGACCACTTTGCCGTCACGGATCACCGGCTCGAATCGCCAGGCCATGGCGTTGTCGCGAACGAACTTGACCACGCCTTCGGGCAACTTGTCCTCGTGGTCGATGTCCAGCCGCGATACCGAACCATCGGGCTCGATGTCGACATTGCCCGACACCAGCAAGCTGGACTCGATCTGCTTGCGCACGCTTGCCGGACCGGCGCCGCCGCTCGCCAAGACTGCTGCCGGCGCCAGGCCGCCCCCCAGTGCGATTGCCAGCGCAAGTACGCCGATTCCCTTCACCATGTCCACATTCCTTGAGGTAGGCACCGCCCGATTACAGCGCAGCCCATCGGGCCCTGCAACAATCCCGCGCTGATGACCAGGGAGGCAGCCTGGCGGCATGCGCCGTGCCCCGCTCTGACCATTCGCCTGACCCCCGGAGGTACCTGCCCCGGCGCGGTCTCATTTAAGACACATTACTTTGCATTGGTCCCAAATGGGACTAGGATGGCACCATAGCCAGTATCGGAGGCCGCCTTGAACCAGACCGTCGCCCCAGCACCCAGCCGGCGGGACCTCTCCGGTCCCGCATTGCGTACGTTCTTCAACATCACGCGGGCCTGGGGGCTGGCCGCCGATCAGGAGCGGGTACTGCTCGGCGATCCCAGCCGCTCGACGTTCTTCCGTTGGCGTGCCGGCCCCGATGGCGCGGAGCTGGGCAAGGACGTACTGGACCGTATCTCCTACGTGCTGGGCATCTACAAGGCCCTGCACATGATCTTCCCGAATGACGAACAGGCTGACGGCTGGATCAAGCGCGCCAATACCGCGCCCGGCTTCAACGGTCGGTCGGCGCTGGAGCGGATGCTCGGGGGCCAGGTCATCGACCTGTTCGCCGTCCGCGAGTACCTCGACGCGGAGCGGGGCTGGAACTGATGGCTCCACCGGTTTGCCGTGTTCAATGGCGCCCGAGCTTCCGCATTGTGTCGAGCAGGTTCCCGCCGGTTGGCCTGTTCGACAAGGTGGCGCGCGCCGACGATCTGGACGCCATCTACTATCTGGAAGGCCTGACCAACCCGCGGCTGCTGGAAGAGATGGGGAAACTGGATCGGGTGCCGGCGGGCAGGCGCGTGTGCGGGCCGGGCACGACGCCGATCATGGCTGCCTTCACCCATGTCACGCCAGGCGGCTCGCGCTTCAGCGATGGCACCTTCGGCGTGTACTACGCCGCATGCGACCGGCCGACGGCCGTGGCCGAGACGATGCACCATCGCACCCGGTTCCTGGCCAGCACCGCCCAGCCGGCGTGCGTGCTGGAAATGCGCTGCTACGTGGGCGACCTGGCCGCCAGCCTGCACGATATCCGTGGCGGATATCCGGGCCTGCACGACCCAGATAGCTATCAGGCAAGTCAGGCCGAAGCGATCAAGCTGCGCGCCGCGGGCAGCGATGGCATCGTGTACGACAGCGTGCGATTGCCCGGCGGGCAGTGCGCGGCGCTGTTCTACCCCGACCTGATGCAGCCGGTTCGACAGGAATCACATCTTTACTACCACTGGACCGGGACGCACTTCTCGCATGTGGTGGTCGCTGGCGAGGTGATTCTGCCGCCGCAGTGGGGACAAGCCAACTAGGGGACACGGGCGCCAGCACGTCACTGGCAGGCGAAGTCATCCGCCCCGACCGGCGCGCAGCCATCGCCCCAGCGTCCGGTCTGGCGCCAGTAGTCGACCACACCGGTCTCCCGCAACAGACGCTTGAATTGTGGATGCGCGCGCAAGCCCGAATAAGGCGAGTTCCAGAAAGCGACGTAGGGAAACTGCGGCATCGTGCCGTCCTTGAAGCCGGATTGCGCCTCCAGCTCCCTGCGCAGAGACCGCACGGCAAGTTCGGCATCGCCCAGCGCATCGGCGACATTGGTCAATACATAGGCCGCGCTGGCGTCACCACCATAGGCTTCGTCGAGCAGCGCCCTGCGCACCAGGGCGCGCATGCCTTCGCGATCGCCCAGGCGCAGACCCAAATCGCGGAAGAACGGCGTGGCCAGTTCCGGGGCCTGTTCCCGCAGGCGGCCGTGCAGTTCGCGCAGCGCCGGCAACCCGCCAGGGCGTTTGCCGGCCAGTTGCCGCATGAAAGCCACGTAGTCGGGCGAGGACTGGTCACCGCCCAGCGCCTGCCCACGGCGGTATTCGGCCTCGGCATCCGCGTAGCGCCGCGCGGCGGTGTAGTCGAACTGCAGGTCGCGCGAGAGGAACAGGGCCCGAGGCTCGACCGCGCGTACTTGTTCGACCAGGGCAATGGCCTCTTCCAGATGACCCATCGCGTAGATCAGGTACGCGTAGTCCCAGGCCCGCTCCTTGTTTGCCGGGCCGCTGCCCATGACCTCCCTGGACAGCGCGATGGCTTCAGCCCTGTGCCCCTGGCGCCACAAGCTGTTGGCACGGTCGCGCCGCGCCACCCAGCTTCCAGGTGCGTTTCGCGCAATGTCCTCGCGCACCTGCACGGCCTCGTCGCGCATTTTCCCGGCCTGCGGGCCCCCGATCTCTTGCGCCATCGCCTCCAGCGAGCGGGCCAGCGCGTCCCGGCACTGGACGCAGCGCGGCTCCAGCGCCACCATTTCGCGCGCCAGTTGCAGGCACTCGCGATCATGGTCGAGGTCGGACGGCTCCTGCATCGCGATGCTGCGCCAACGCAGATAGCGTTGGTAAGCCTCGACATTGGTGGGGCCGCCCCGACTGCGGATGAACTGCGCCGCGTCGAGTTTCACGCTCAATGCCAATGCCACATCGCGTGCGATTTCCTCCTGTACCGCGAACACATCGCGCAGCTCGCGCGCATAGTTCCCGGACCACAGGTGCGTGCCATCGTCGGCGCGCAGCAGCCGGGCGCTGACACGCAGCTCGTCGCCATCGCGGCGCATGCTGCCTTCCAGCAGGTAGGCGGCACCGAGCATCCTGCCGATATCGCGAAAATCCTTGCGCTGTCCCTTGAAGGAGAAGCTCGACGTGCGGCCCACCACGCGCAGCGATGGCGATTGCGCGAGCTGGATGAGCACTTCCTCGGCCAGGCCTTCGGCCAGATATTCCTGGCCGCCCTCGTCGGAAATATCGGCAAAGGGCAGCACCGCCAGCGACCGCGGCGCGCTCGTCGGCGGCAGCGCCAACTCGTGTTGATGCAGCAGCCAGGCCACGACGGCGCCGAGGACCAGCACCGCCGCGAACAGCGCCGCCAGCCGCCATTTCCGGTTGGCGCCAGGCACCGGCGGTGACTTCCCCGGCACTGCGGCGGCGGGCCGGGGCAGCTCAAATCGATATCCCGCCCCATGCACCGCATGCAGCAGCCGCGGGCGTTGCGCGTTCTCGCCCAGCACCTGCCGCAGCAGGCTCATGATCCGGTTCAACACGCTCTCGGTGACATCGCGGTGGCCCCACACCGCGTCCAGGATCTGCTCGCGCGCAAACACCCGGCCTGGCGAAGCAGCAAGCAGAGCCAGCACGGCGAAAGCCTTGGGCTCCAGCGCCTGGTCCACGCCAGCGCGCAGCAGGCGCCGGCCCGCGAAGTCGATGATCACGTCCTCGAAGGCAAGCGGACCTGGAGCAGGCTGCTGCATGTGGTTCCCAAGCGGAAGATCAGCAACGCGGGCGGGGCCCGCCCAGGGCCGGAACGCCACCGGCCCGAGTATAGGCGAGCCGAGCCGCCACTTACGCCTTCAGGCCAGCCGTAGCCGCTCGGAATACGGCGGGGTGTCCGGGTAGTCATCCTCGCGCAGGCGCGCCTGCAGATCGCGCCACCATTGCGGATCGAACAATTCGCCGTGGTGCTGGCGTACCGCTTCGACAAACGCCGCCGGCAGGCCCATGAACATCGCGAAACGCTCCGGAAACACATCGCCCGGGCTCACGTGGAACCAGGGCTCGTCGGCGATCTGCTCTTCGTAGGTGGTCGGCTGCGGCCAGTCACGAAACCGGCAGTCGGTGACCAGGCACAGCTCGTCGTAGTCGTAGAACACCGCGCGCTGGTGGCGGGTGATGCCGAAGTTCTTCAGCAGCATGTCGCCGGGAAAGATATTGTTGCGGGCCATGTCCTTGATCGCCTGCGCATAGTCCAGCGCCGCGGCGCGCGCGGCTTCGGGCAGCTGCTCGCGCAGGTACAGGTTGAGCGGGCGCAGGCGGCGCTGGATGTAGCACAGGTCGAAGATCAGATCGTCGCCCTCCTCGCTGATGCTCAGCGCGCAGGTCTCGCGCAGTTCGCGCAGCAACGCCTGGGAAAAGCGTGCGCGCGGGAAACGCAGAAAGCGATAGGGCTGCGCATCGAGCAGGCGGCCGACACGATCGAGCTGGAACACCAGTTCGTACTTGCCCTCCACGTCCTGCCGGCTCATCTTCTTCGGGTAGGCGAAGCGGTCGCGGATCAGCTTGAACACCAGCGGATAGCTGGGCAGGGTGAACACGGCCATGACCATTCCCGGCGTGCCTTCGGCCTGCACCAGCTGTTCGTGTGGCACCGCCTCGAAGTGCCGGAAGAAGGTGCGATAGCGCTCGGTCTTGCCCTGCTTGGCGCGGCCGAGCATGGTGTAGAGCTCATCGATGGGCTTGTGCGTGAGCAGGCTGCGCAGGAACACCACCGCGTCACCAACGGTGGCCAGGTCGGCCTGGAAATAGCTGCGCGAATTGCTGAACAACTGCGCCACGTCGCTGCGCCGGGTCAGCACCGCCTCGGCGCGCAGGCCGGCGTCGTCGTTGACCAGAGCGACCACGCAGGGCGAGAAGCGATGCTCGCCAAACACGCGGCCGACCAGATAGGCGCGGCGCTCGCGGTAGAACACCGTGTCCAGCAATTCAATGCCGCGCACCGGATGCTCGCCCCAGTGCGCCAGGTCATCGTGCAGGCGCACGGCAATGGCCGCGGCGCAGCGTGTGCGGTGCAGGTAGGGCACGGCGAAGGGATAGTCGCCGAGCACGCGCATCAGCACTTCGGTCAGGCGCCCGGCGGACACCGCGTAGCTGTGGTGGGCCACCGGATGGGTAATGGCATCGGTGGGCTCGATATCCAGGGCAACGAACTCGATGCGCGCATCCACGCCCTGGGTACGGAAATAGCGCCGGGTCAGCGTGTTGTAGAAGGTCTTGTACAACTCCTGGTCGATCAGCCCGTCGAGCAATGCGGTGTAGTGCTCGCGCGCGCGAATCCACAGCGCGCGGTCGTGGGCCTGGCCGAGCAGCACCGCGCGCAAGCGCAGCATGCACTCGGCGATGCACTGGTCGTACAGCGCGATGCGCTCCACCGCGTCCTCGCGTGCGCCGCTCCAGTCGCGCGTCTCGAAACGGGTCCTGGCCCGGCGGGTGATCTGCGCAAAACGTGCGTGGTAGTCCTCGAACGCTTCAAAGATGGCCCGGCCAATCGCCTCGGCGCGACGTTCGGACTGCGGTGGCTGCAGGGCGGCGGTCATGGCGGCAGTGTACTCAGCGCCGCCGCGATGCAGCGACCGGCGCGCGGCGCTTGCGCGGGGTAGCCGGCGGCGCCGGGCTGCCGGCCAGGGCCAGTGTCTGCTCGACGTGGCGCACGTGCTCACCGGCCTGGGCCAGCAGCCATTGCCGGAACTGGCCAAAGCCGCGATGCCGCGCCGAGCGCTCCGGGTACACGAGGTAATGCGAATAGTGGGTCTGCAGGCGCAATGGCGACAACGGCACCAGCTGGCCGGAATCGATCAGCAGGCGGGCGCGGGTGAGCCGGCCCAGGGCCACACCGACGCCATCCAGCGCCGCGCGATGGTGCGACTCCGAATCGTCGAACACGGCGACATAGCGCGCAGGCGCCTGCCCACCGGCGAGTGCGAACCAGCGGTCCCACTCGCCATCCGGGTCGCCCAGCAGCGGCCACTGCGCCAGTGGACGCCGGCCGATGCCGCCCATGCGCGCGACCAGCGCCGGGCTGGCCATCGGCACGATCCACTCGTCAAACAGCGCTTCGGCAATCACCCCGGGCCATTGGCCCTTGCCGATGCGCAGCGCCGCGTCCACCTGCAGCTCGCGGTCGAAGTCGATCACCCGCGAATTCGACAACAGGCTGACCTCCACCTGCGGATGGGCGGCAAAGAAACCGGGCAGCCGCGGCACCAGCCAGGCCGAGGCCATCGAAGGGGTGATGCTCAACGTAAGCACATCGTCGCGCCGCGCGGCAAACGGCTGCACTTCGCGCGCAATCGCCTCCAGGTGCGGCGCGATGCGCTCAAGCAGACGCTGCCCTTCCGGCGTCGGCCGCACGCCGCGCGGATGCCGCAGCAACAGGGGATAGCCGAGCCGCTCCTCCAGCGCGCGCATCTGGTGGCTGAGCGCGCTCACGGTCAGATGCATCGATTCGGCCGCGCGCGACAGATTGCCCAGCCGCGCGGCGGTGACGAAACCTTGCAGGGCATGCAACGGTGCTCGGGACATGGGCTCAGCCTTGAATGAAATGCAAACCTGGCTTGCAAAACGCTCGCTTTTCGCTGGCTCAGCTTGCGCCCAACATCAATTCCACTCAAGTGGAGGCATGGACATGAGCATCTTCAACGACCTGTTGTTCGCACACGGCTACATCGCCAACGAAGACCTGGCGCGCAGGCTGGCTGACAGCCCGGCCCCGCCCACCGGCGAACCGCCGCGGACCGGCGCGACCCACCCGCATCCGCATCCTCGCGCCCAGGTACGTGCACGCCAGGCGCGCATGGTGCGGATCGTCACCGCGCTGTCGCCGTTCCGGTGAGCGTCGCGTGGACCGGGTGAAAGCAAAGCGCCCCGTGTCCACGGACACGGGGCGCTGTCATCCACGCGAAGCGGCCGAGGCCGCGACCGCGGTCAACCCTTCAGCGAGGCCAGGGCCTGGTTGAGGGTCTGGCTGGGGCGCATCGCCGCCGCCACCTTGCCCAGGTCGGGGCGGTAGTAGCCCCCAATATCGACCGGCTTGCCCTGCACTGCATTGAGTTCGCCGATGATGGTCTGCTCGTTCTCGGCCAGCGTTCTGGCCAACGGTGCAAACCTGGCCTTCAGCGTTGCATCCTCGTCCTGCGCGGCCAGCGCCTGCGCCCAGTACAGGGCCAGGTAGAAGTGGCTGCCGCGGTTGTCGATCTCGCCCACCTTGCGCGCGGGCGACTTGTTGTTGTCCAGCAACTGGCCATTGGCCACGTCCAGCGCCTTGGCCAGCACCTTGGCGGCGGCATTGTCGTAGCGGTTGCCCAGGTGTTCGAGCGAGGCCGCCAGGGCAAGGAATTCGCCCAGCGAATCCCAGCGCAGGTAGTTCTCCTCGGTGAACTGCTGCACGTGCTTGGGCGCCGAGCCGCCTGCGCCGGTCTCGAACAATCCGCCGCCGGCCATCAGCGGCACGATGGACAGCATCTTGGCGCTGGTGCCCAGCTCCATGATCGGGAACAGGTCGGTGAGGTAGTCACGCAACACGTTGCCGGTCACCGAGATGGTGTCCTGGCCCTTGCGGATGCGTTCGAGCGACAGCTTGGTCGCCTCCACCGGCGGCAGGATGCGGATGTCCAGGCCGCTGGTGTCGTGCTGCTTGAGGTATTGCTCGACCTTGGCGATCACCTGCGCATCGTGCGCGCGCGTGGCGTCGAGCCAGAACACCGCCGGCGTGTTGCTCAGGCGCGCGCGCTCGACGGCGAGCTTGACCCAATCCTGGATCGGCGCGTCCTTGGTCTGGCACATGCGCCAGATGTCGCCCGGCTCCACTGCGTGCTCGAACACGACCTGGCCCTGTGCATCGGTCACCTGCACGGTGCCGGCGCTGGGGATGACGAAGGTCTTGTCGTGCGAGCCGTACTCCTCGGCCTTCTGCGCCATCAGGCCGACGTTGGGCACGCTGCCCATGGTCGCCGGGTCGAAGGCACCGTTGGCCTTGCAGTCCTCGATGACGGCCTGGTACACGCCGGCATAGCAGCGATCCGGGATCACCGCCTTGGTGTCCTGCAGCTTGCCTTCGGCATTCCACATCTGGCCGGAGTCGCGGATCATCGCCGGCATCGAGGCATCAACGATCACGTCGCTGGGTACGTGCAGGTTGGTGATGCCCTTGTCCGAATTGACCATCGCCAGACCCGGACGCTGCGCGTATTCGGCCTGCAGGTCGGCGGTGATCTGCGCCTGCTGCTCGGCCGGCAGGCTGCCGATGCGCGCGTACAGGTCACCGATGCCGTTGTTGGGATCGAAGCCGGCGGCCTTCAGGGCGTCGGCGTGCCTGGCCAGCACATCCTTGTAGAACTCGCCGACCACCACGCCGAACATCACCGGGTCGGAGACCTTCATCATGGTCGCCTTCAGGTGCAGGGAGAACAGCACGCCCTGCGCCTTGGCGTCGGCGATCTGGGCGGTGATGAAGCTGGCCAGGGCCTTGCGGCTCATCACCGCGGCATCGACGATCTCGCCGGCCTTGACCGCAACCTTGTCCTTGAGCACGGTCACCTGCCCGTCCTTGCCGAGCAGGCTGATCTTCAGCGCGCCGGCGTCGGCGACGGTGGCGGACTGTTCGCTGCCGAAGAAGTCGCCGCCCTCCATGTGCGCAACGTGCGACTTGGAATCGGCGCTCCACTTGCCCATGCGGTGCGGGTGCTTGCGGGCATAGTTCTTGACCGACAGCGGGGCGCGGCGATCGGAGTTGCCTTCGCGCAGGACCGGGTTGACGGCGCTGCCCTTGACGCGGTCGTAGCGCGCCTTGATGTCGCGCTCCTTGTCGTCCTTGGGAGCATCGGGGTATTCGGGCAACTTGAAGCCCTGGGCCTGCAGTTCCTTGATCGCGGCCAGCAGCTGCGGCACGGAGGCGCTGATGTTGGGCAGCTTGATGATGTTGGCTTCGGGGCGGGTGGCCAGTTCGCCGAGTTCGGTGAGGTCGTCAGCGGTTTTCTGGGAAGCGTCGAGATAATCGGGGAACTGGGCGAGGATGCGTGCGGCCAGGGAGATGTCGCGGGTCTCCACGACGATGCCGGCGCTATCGGTATAGGCGTCGATGATCGGCAGCAGGGACTGCGTTGCCAGGTACGGGGCCTCGTCCGTGAGGGTGTACAGGATCTTCGGGGTGTTGGACATGGTCGGCGTGACTCGGTTGTGCTTCGGGAGGGAAAGCCTGGTTCGATGTGGCGCGGCGAATGTGCAGGCTGGCGGCAAGCGTTGCGATCTGCTTGGCGCTCTGGCCGGAATGCGGCATCGGGGGTACCGGGCAAGCAGGGCATTGTCGCCGGTTGGAGGGATGGGGGCAAAGGCGCGCGGTGGTCTGGTGTGTCGCGTTTGGCGCGTGTGAGTGCGTACGCGGGCGCACGGTTCGTGCTTGCGGTTGCAACTATTGGTGGCGCTTGCGCTGAGGCTGCGCTGGCTTGCGATGTTGATCGGCTCGCAGGGGCCTGCGCGTGGCAGCCGGGGGCAGGCCCTGCCAGGACACGCCGTGAATCCATCCCTGGAGGCTCGTAGGCAACATCCATGTTGCCTACGGTCCTGGCAGGGCCTGCCCCCGACTGCCCGACAGATCATTGGCGACGGATGGGAAAGCGGGCGGCGGAACCTTGCGTCGCTGGAAATAAAAAGAGGCGCAGCTTGCGCTGCGCCTCACGTGCATCGTGCCGCCGGGAGAGAGTCGGCGGTACGTTGCTTTACTTCACCTCAAACTCTTGCGGGGTGCCCACGGCCTGGCCATCGACGGTGACCTGGGCGGTGTAGCGGCCGGCCGGCCAGCCATTGGCGTTGGTGAACTCGACGTTGGTGGTTTCGGCGCCGGTGGTGTTGAGGGTGGCGCTCTGCTCCCCGGCGACCTGGCCGTCCTGGAAGGTCAGCTTGACGCCGAGGTTGGCGTTGCTGGCGGTGCCGTCGGTGCGTACGGAGACGATGATCTTGTCCTTGCTGGCAAGGGTGGTCATCGGCGCGACGGTCTTGTCGGCAGCGGCGGTGTTGCCGACGGTGACGCTGCTGACGGTGACGGCGCTGGCCGCGGGCGTGGTGGCGGCCGGCGTGCCGGTGGTCGGAGCGGTGGAAGCATTCGGCGAGGTCGCATCCGGCGTGCTGGCGGCCGGCGGCGGCGTCATGTCGGTGGTTTCGTCTTTCTTCTTGCAGCCGGCCAGGGCAAAGCTGGCGGCAAGACCAATGACAAGGGCGCGGGTAAGGGTGGCGTTTTGCATGGAAGGTTCCTCGGATTCGGTGAGATTGCTGGGAGCGGAGCGCTCGGGCCTTGAATGGCGCGAATCGCCGCTCATTTGGCGGGCAGGCGCAGGGTCTGGCCGGGCTGGATCTTGTCGGGGTCGTCCAGCAGGTCGCGGTTGGCCTCGAAGATCTGCTGCCACGCATTGCCGTCGCCGTAGTGCTGTTTGGCGATCTTCGACAGCGAATCGCCCTTCTGCACGGTGTAGGACTGTTCGCCTACGATCTCGGCGGTGCTGTCCACCCTGGAGGTGACGCCAGAAAAATCGGCCTTGGGCACGATTTCGGCCGTGCTGTCCACCTTGGCGCTGACGCCGGAAAAATCCGCCTTCTTTTCGTTGCTGGTCATGGGCAGTTACCGTGGTGCCACAGAGTGGAAGCCACGGTTGCACGGCTAACGTTAAAAGGGGATCGCGCCAACGTGAAGCTGGCGCGGCGATCGCTGGCGGCGGTTATTGCCGCTCGTCGCGGTGCTGCGCGGGCACGGGCGCGTCGGGCGATGCGCGCCAGGGATTGATGTCCAGGCCGCCGCGGCGGGTGTAGCGCGCTTCCACCACCAGCCATTGCGGCGCGCAGCAGCGCGCTACGTCGTGGAAGATGCGTTCGACGCACTGCTCGTGGAATTCGGCGTGGTCGCGATAGCTGACCAGATAGCGCAGCAGCCCTTCCGGATCGATCGGGGCGCCGCGATAGCGCACGCACACGCTGGCCCAGTCGGGCTGGCCGGTGACCGGGCAGTTGGACTTGAGCAGGGCCGAGACCAGGGTCTGCTCGACGTCATCGCCGGGCAAGGCGCGCAGGTAGGTGGCGTTGGGCGGGCCGTAGTCGTCGATGGTGACGTCGAGGCTGTCGATGGAGACGGCGGCAGCGTTGCCGGTTTCATCGACGATGGGCGGCAGGCCGAATTCGACGATGACTTCGGCGCCCGCGCGCACGGACAGGTCGGTGGCGATGGTTTCGCGCACGGCCTCGGCGCTGTTGAAGCGGGTCGCGTTTAGCGAGTTGAGGTAGAGCTTGAGCGACTTGGACTCGATCAGGTTCGGCGAGTCGCAGGGGACGTAGAACGTGGCGGTGGCGACGCAGGGTTTGCCGTGTGCGTCGAGCCAGCCCAGTTCATAGGCATGCCAGCGGTCGCGGCCGACGAAGGGCAGCGTGTCGGGGTCGATGCCGACGGCCTGGCGGCTGGGCAGGCGGGGGATGGGGAACAGCAGGGCGGGGTCGTAGTGCGACGGGTAGGCGACTTCGCGGCCCAGGCTGGAATCGGCGGGGGTGTTCATGGCGGGAGTTTACGGCGCGGGGGCTGAACTACTGGCGCTGCTTGTGCTGGCTAGCCGTTGCCAGATGGTGCTGCTGTCGGGCGGCCGTGGGGCCGCTCGGGGGGGGCTGCTCTGGCGCCGCTCTGGCGGGCTGCTCTGGCGCCGCTCTGGTGCCGCTCGGGGGCTGCTCGGGGGCTGCTGTGGGGGCCGTTGTAGGAGCGGCTTCAGCCGCGACGAACTCAGAGGCGATCCGGCCGATGGCGGTCGCGGCTGAAGCCGCTCCTACAGAGGGGGCCGGGCAGGCATTGCGAAGCCGGATGGGGCCACTGTGGGAGGGGCTTCAGCCCCGACGAACGCAGACGCGATCTGGCAGACAACGGTCGCGGCTGATGGCCAAAGGCACAAGAGCCGCTCCTACAGTGCGGCCAACCGCGACCGGGACAGCCGCTCAGGCCTGCGGCGCACCATGCAGGTAATCGAGCGACACCTGCAACAACGCGCGCAGGCCCACGTCCAATGCCTTTTCGTCCAGCAGGAACTTGGGCGAATGGTTGCTGGGAGCCGTGGCCGGATCGGTACCGGGCGCGGTGGCGCCAACGAAGAAGAACAGGCCGGGCACTTCGCGGGCATAGAAGGAGAAGTCCTCGGCACCCATCTGCAACGGCGGCTCGTAGACGTTGCCCGGGCCAACCACGGCCTGCAGGCTGGGCAGCATCCTCGCAGTGAGCGCCGGGTCGTTGACGGTGGCGGGGTTGCCGTCCTGGTCGGGCACCTGGGCCACGGCGCGCGCGCCGTGGGCGGCGGCGGTGTGCTCGGCGACGTTCTTCAGGTCGGCGAAGATCTTCTGCCGCATCGGCTCGTCGAAGGTGCGGATGGTGCCGACCATCTCCACTTCGTCAGGAATGATGTTGTAGCGGATGCCGCCCTTGATCGCGCCAAAGCTGACCACCGCCGGCTGCTTGGCGATGTTGGCCTGGCGGCTGACCACGGTCTGCGCGGCGCTGATCAGGTCGGCGCTGGCGACGATGGGGTCGATGCCGTTCCACGGCGCCGAGCCGTGGGTCTGGCGGCCGATCACCTTGATGTTGAAGCGGTCCGACGCGGCCATCAGCGGGCCGCCGCGCACGGCGATCTGCCCGGCCTGGACGCTGGAGAACACGTGCAGGCCGAACACCGCCTCCGGCTTGAAGTCGGCAAACAACCCTTCCTTCAACATCAGCGAAGCACCGCCCTCCTCGTTGCCCGGCGCGCCTTCCTCCGACGGCTGGAAGATCAGCATCACCTGGCCCGGCAGCTGCGCCTTCATCGCCACCAGCGCGTCGGCCACGCCGAGCAGGATCGCGGTGTGGGCGTCGTGGCCGCAGGCATGCATCACGCCAACGGTCTCGCCGCGGTACTCACTGGTGGCCTTGGAGGCGAATGGCAGGCCGGTCTGTTCGGTCACCGGCAGCGCGTCCATGTCGGCGCGCAGGGCGATCTTCGGCCCGGGCAGGCCGCCCTGGATGATCGCCACCACGCCGTGGTGGGCGATGCCGGTGCGCGGCTTGAGGCCGAGCTTGCGCAGGTGCGCGGCGACCTGCTCGGAGGTGCGCACCTCGCGGTTGGACAGTTCGGGGTGCTGGTGGAAGTCCCGCCGCCAGGCCACGACCTGGGCCTGCAGCTTGGCCGCAGCGGCGGTGACCTCCGGCCGTTGTGCGGGCTCGGCCGCAGCCATCCAGGGAAGACTCAGCAGCAGGGCGCCGGCCCATACGCGCGGAAGGGGCATCACGAATCCTCTCGGGTGGGAAACCGACAATCTAATCGAGCCCCGGGTCGCCGGCGACCCCGGCGCGGACCGGCCGCGTCAACCGATCGCCCTCCCGCGCGTTGCAGGGGGAGCGGACACATGAACCAATGCGCCGGCTCGCGGTCTGACTGGCCCGTCAGTCATGGTCCAATCGCCACGCACCGGCGATAAGCTTTCGCGCTTGCCCGGGGCCTCCCCGGGCTCCCCCACCCCTGCAGGAGTTGTCGAATGTCGCGTTTCTGGAAGATCTCGCTGCTCGTGGTGGCAGTGGTCGTGGTGCTGGCCATTGGCGCACGCATGCTGCGGGGCGGCGGCCACGAAGGTCGCGGCGCGCGCGCGCAGGCCGCCGGGGCGCCGGCCGGCGAAGGCCAGGGCGCGGACAGCGGGCCGGTTCCGGTCACCGCGGTGGCCGCGGCCGCCCGCGACGTCCCGGTGTATGCCACCACAGTGGGCACGGTGACCGCGCTGAACACCGTGACCGTGAGCCCGCAGGTCGGCGGGCAGTTGATGAGCATCAACTTCAAGGAAGGCCAGGAAGTGAAGAAGGGTGACCTGCTCGCGCAGATCGACCCGCGCAGCCTGCAGGCCAGCGCCGACGAAGCCGCCGCGGCCAAGCGCCAGAACCAGGCCCTGCTGGCCACCGCGCGCTCCAACTACGCGCGCTCCAGCGCCCCGGAATACCAGCAGTACGTGTCCAAGACCGATCTGGATACCCAGCGCAACCAGGTGGCGCAGTACGAAGGGGCCGTGGCCGCCAGCGACGCCGCCATGCGCGCGGCGCAGGTGCAGCTGCAGTACACGCGCATCACCGCGCCGATCGACGGCATCGCCGGCATCCGCGGCGTGGATGTGGGCAACATCGTCAGCACCAGCACCGCGATCGTCACCCTGACCCAGATCCACCCGATCTACGTGTCGTTCAACCTGCCCGAGCGCGAACTGGTACCAGTGCGCGAAGGCATGGCGCGGGGCGCGCTGGCGGTGGCCGCGCTGGACCGAGGCGACGCCCACGTCATCACCGACGCCGGCCGCCTGGACGTGATCGACAACCGCATCAGCGCCGACAGCGGCACCTTTGGCGCGCGCGCGATCTTCGACAGCACCGACAACAAGCTGTGGCCCGGCCAGTTCGTCAACGTGCGCCTGCAGCTGCGCACCATCCCCGGCGGCGTGGTGGTGCCGGCGCAGGCGGTGCAGCGCGGCCCGGATGGCGACTACGTCTATGTGGTGCAGGCCGACAGCACGGTGAAGATGCAGAGCGTGACCCAGGGCGTGGAAGTGGACGACAGCCACGTGCAGATCGCCACGGGCCTGAAGGCCGGCGAGAAGGTCGTGACCGAAGGCCAGTTCCGCCTCAAGCCGGGCATCAAGGTGCAGGCGCTGGCGCCGGGCGAGACCCCGGCCCCGCCGACCGAGGCCGAGCTCAAGGCAGCCGCCGGCAAGAACCGTGGCGGCGGTGGCCGTCGTGGCGGCGGCGGCCCGCGCTGATCCAACCCGGACGGCGGCCGCGCCGCCGTTGATGCCTGCCGGCGCGACATGCGCCGGCACCGTTTGACCGACCCCTGCCAGGAGAGCCGCGTGGGCTTCTCGACGATCTTCATCCGCCGCCCCATTGCCACCTCGCTGCTGATGGCGGGCGTGCTCCTGCTGGGCATCCTCGGCTACCGCCAGCTGCCGGTGTCGGCGCTGCCGGAAATCGATGCCCCGAGCCTGGTGGTGACCACGCAGTACCCGGGTGCGAACGCCACGACCATGGCCTCGCTGGTGACCACGCCGCTGGAGCGGCAGTTCGGCCAGATCTCCGGGCTGGAGATGATGACCTCCGATTCGTCGGCGGGCCTGTCCACGATCATCCTGCAGTTCTCGATGGACCGGGACATCGACATCGCCGCGCAGGACGTGCAGGCCGCGATCCGCCAGGCCACCCTGCCCTCCTCGCTGCCCTACCAGCCGGTCTACAACCGGGTGAACCCCGCCGACGCGGCCATCCTCACGCTCAAGCTCACCTCCGACACGCTGCCGCTGCGCGAGATCAACCGCTACGCCGACGCGATCCTGGCCCAGCGCCTGTCGCAGGTGCAGGGCGTGGGCCTGGTCTCCATTGCCGGCAACGTGCGCCCGGCCGTGCGCATCCAGGTCAACCCGGCGCAGCTGTCGAACATGGGCCTGACCATGGAGTCGCTGCGCAGCGCGCTGACCCAGACCAATGTCTCGGCGCCGAAGGGTTCGCTCAACGGCAAGACCCAGTCCTACAGCATCGGCACCAACGACCAGCTCACCGATGCGGCCGCCTACAAGGACACGATCATCAGCTACAAGGACGGCGCGCCGGTCCGCCTGCGCGATGTGGCCCAGGTGGTGGACGGGGTCGAGAACGACCAGCTCTCGGCCTGGGCCGATGGCAAGCCGGCGGTGCTGCTGGAAATCCGCCGCCAGCCTGGCGCCAACATCGTGCAGACGGTCGAGCAGATCCGCGCGATCCTGCCGCAGCTGCAGGCGGTGCTGCCGGCCGATGTGCACCTGGAGGTGTTCTCCGACCGCACCGAAACCATCCGCGCCTCGGTCCACGAAGTGAAGTTCACCTTGATCCTGACCATCGGCCTGGTGGTCGCGGTGATCTTCGTGTTCCTGCGCCGGTTGTGGGCGACGATCATCCCGTCGGTCGCCGTGCCGCTGTCGCTGGCCGGCACCTTCGGGGTGATGGCCTTTGCCGGCATGTCGCTGGACAACCTGTCGCTGATGGCGCTGGTGGTGGCGACCGGCTTCGTGGTGGACGACGCGATCGTGATGATCGAGAACATCGTGCGCTACATAGAGCAGGGCATGGACGGCAAGGAGGCGGCCGAGACCGGCGCGCGCCAGATCGGCTTCACCGTGCTGTCGCTGACGGTCTCGCTGGTGGCGGTGTTCCTGCCGCTGATCCTGATGCCGGGCGTTACCGGCCGCCTGTTCCACGAGTTCGCCTGGGTGCTGTCGATCGCGGTGGTGATCTCGATGCTGGTGTCGCTGACGCTGACGCCGATGATGTGCGCCTACCTGCTCAAGCCCGACGCGCTGCCCGAAGGCGAGGACGCGCACGAGCGCGCCGCCGCGGCCGGCAAGACCAACCTGTGGACACGCACGGTGGCGCTGTACGAGCGCACCCTGGACTGGGTGCTGGCGCGCCAGGCACTGACTTTGGGCGTGGCGATCGGCGCGGTCGCGCTGACCGTCATCCTCTACGTCGCCATCCCCAAGGGCCTGCTGCCCGAACAGGACACCGGCCTGATCACCGGCGTGGTCCAGGCTGACCAGAACGTCGCCTTTCCGCAGATGGAGCAACGCACCCAGGCGGTGGCCGAAGCGCTGCGCAAGGACCCGGCGGTGACCGGCGTGGCCGCCTTCATCGGCGCCGGCACGATGAACCCCACGCTCAACCAGGGCCAGCTGTCCATCGTGCTGAAGGAGCGTGGCGAGCGCGAAGCGCTGGAAGACATCCTGCCGCGCCTGCAGAAAGCCGTGGCCGGCATCCCCGGCGTGGCGCTGTACCTCAAGCCGGTGCAGGACGTGACCCTGGACACCCGCGTGGCCGCCACCGAATACCAGTATTCGATGGCCAGCGTGGACAGCGCCGAACTGGCGCAGTGGGCCACGCGCATGACCGAGGCGCTGCGCAAGCTGCCCGAACTGGCCGATGTCGACAACAACCTGGCCAACGCCGGCCGCGCGCTGGAAATCAACATCGACCGCGACAAGGCCAGCATGCTCGGCGTGCCGATGCAGACCATCGACGACACGCTGTATGACAGCTTCGGCCAGCGCCAGATCTCGACCATCTTCACCGAGCTCAACCAGTATCGCGTGGTGCTGGAAGTGGCGCCGGAATTCCGCACCAGCACCGCGTTGATGAACCAGCTGGCCGTGGCCAGCAACGGCAGCGGCGCGCTGACCGGCACCAATGCCACCAGCTTCGGCCAGGTGACTTCGTCCAACTCGTCCACCGCCACCGGCATCGGCAACCAGAACACCGGCATCACGGTCGGCGCGGGCGGCATCATTCCGCTGTCGGCGCTGGCCGAGGCCAAGGTGACCAATACGCCGCTGGTGGTGAGCCACCAGCAGCAGCTGCCGGCGGTCACGCTGTCCTTCAACCTGGCGCCGGGCTATTCGCTGTCGGAAGCGGTCAAGGCGATCGAGCGCACGGCCGAGGAACTGAAGCTGCCTGCCCAGGTGCACGCGCAGTTCGTCGGCAAGGCCGCCGAGTTCACCGGCAGCCAGACTGACGTGGTGTGGCTGCTGCTGGCGTCCATCGTGCTGATCTACATCGTGCTCGGCGTGCTGTACGAAAGCTACATCCACCCGTTGACGATCATCTCCACCCTGCCGCCGGCCGGTGTCGGCGCGCTGTTGGCGCTGATGATGTGCGGGCTGAGCCTGTCGGTGGACGGCATCGTCGGCATCGTGCTGCTGATCGGCATCGTCAAGAAGAACGCGATCATGATGATCGACTTCGCCATCGAGGCACGTCGCGCCGGCGCCACCGCGCATGACGCCATCCGCCGTGCCTGCCTGCTGCGCTTCCGCCCGATCATGATGACCACGGCCGCGGCGATGCTCGGCGCGCTGCCGCTGGCCCTGGGCACCGGCATCGGCTCGGAACTGCGCCGGCCGCTGGGCATTTCCATCGTCGGCGGCCTGCTGCTGTCGCAGCTGGTCACGCTGTACACCACGCCGGTGATCTATCTGTACATGGAGCGGGTGTCGGAGCGGCTGCAGAGGTGGCGCGAGAAGCGCGCGGCGCGGGTGCAGGCGGTTCCGAGGCCCTCTGCCCCATGAACCTCTCCGCGCCCTTCATCAAGCGCCCGATCGGCACCACGCTGCTGGCCGTCGGCCTGTTCGTCATCGGGTTGATGTGCTACCTGCGCCTGGGCGTGGCGGCGCTGCCGAACATCCAGATCCCGGTGATCTTCGTCCATGCCACACAGTCGGGCACGGACGCCAGCACCATGGCCTCGACCGTCACCGCACCGCTTGAACGCCACCTGGGCCAGGTGCCGGGAATCGACCGCATGCGCTCCTCCAGTTCGGAGAACAGCAGCATGGTGTTCATGATCTTCCAGAGCAACGTCGACATCGATGCGGCCGCGCAGGACGTGCAGACCGCGATCAATGCCGCGCAGGCGGACCTGCCCTCGGGCCTGGGCACGCCGATGTACCAGAAGGCCAACCCCAACGACGACCCGGTCATCGCCATCGCGCTGACCTCGCAGACGCAATCGGCCGACGAGCTGTACAACGTCGCCGATTCGCTGCTGGCGCAGCGCCTGCGGCAGATCAGCGGCGTAGCCTCGGTGGATATCGCCGGCGCCTCCACGCCCGCGGTCCGCGTGGACGTGGACATGCGCGCGCTCAACGCCCTGGGCCTGACCCCGGACGACCTGCGCAACGCGGTGCGCGCGGCCAACGTGACATCGCCGACCGGTTTCCTGTCCGACGGCAAGACCACCATGGCGATCATCGCCAACGACTCGGTGGCCAAGGCCGCCGACTTCGCCCAGCTCGCCATCGCCACCCAGTCCAACGGCCGGGTCATCCGCCTGGCTGACGTGGCCAAGGTCTACGACGGCCAGCAGGACGCCTACCAGGCCGCCTGGTTCGACGGCAAACCAGCGGTGGTGATGTATGTGTTCACCCGCGCCGGCGCCAACATCGTCGAGACCGTGGACCGGGTGAAGACCGCGATCCCGGAACTGCGCACCTACCTGCACCCGGGCACGCAGATGACCGCGTACTTCGACCGCACCCCGACCATCCGCGCCTCGCTGGACGAAGTGCAGATCACCCTGCTGATCTCGCTGGCGATGGTGGTGCTGACCATGGCGCTGTTCCTGCGCCGCCTGGCGCCGACCCTGATTGCCGCGGTCACCGTGCCGCTGTCGCTGGCCGGCTCGGCGCTGGTGATGTACGTGCTGGGCTTCACCCTCAACAACCTGAGCCTGCTGGCGCTGGTGATCGCGATTGGCTTTGTGGTGGACGATGCCATCGTGGTGATCGAGAACATCATGCGCCACCTCGACGACGGCATGTCGCGCATGGACGCGGCGCTGGCCGGCGCGCGCGAGATCGGCTTCACCATCGTCTCGATCACCGCCTCGCTGGTGGCGGTGTTCATTCCGCTGCTGTTTGCCAGCGGCATGATCGGTGCGTTCTTCCGCGAGTTCACCGTCACCCTGGTGGCGGCGATCGTGGTGTCGATGCTGGTCTCGCTGACCCTGACCCCGGCGCTGTGCAGCCGTTTCCTGTCCGGCCACGACCAGCCGGGCAAGCCCGGCCGCGTCGGCGCCTTCCTGGAGCGCATGCACGAGCGCAGCCTGCGCATCTACGCCAAGGCCCTGGATTTCTCGCTGCGCCACGCCCTGCTGCTGTCGCTGACGCCGCTGCTGCTGATCGGGGCCACGGTGTTCCTGGCCGGCGCGGTGAAGAAGGGCAACTTCCCGCCGCAGGACACCGGCCTGATCTGGGGCCGTGCCAGCTCCAGCGCCACGGTGTCCTTTGCCGACATGGTGGACCGCCAGCGCCGCATCACCGACATGCTGATGGCCGACCCTGCGGTGAAGATCGTCGGCGCGCGCCTCGGTTCCAGCCGCCAGGGCTCCAGCGCCTCGTTCAACATCGAGCTGAAGACCCGCGACGAAGGCCGCCGCGAGACCACCGACCAGGTGCTGGCACGGCTCAGCGCCAAGGCCGACCGCTATCCCGACTTGCAGCTGCGCCTGCGCGCGATCCAGGACCTGCCCAGCGACGGCGGTGGCGGTACCAGCCAGGGCGCGCAGTACAAAGTGTCGCTGCAGGGCAACGACCTGGCGCAGTTGCAGGAATGGCTGCCGAAGTTGCAGGCGGTGCTGAAGCAGAACCCCAAGCTGCGTGACGTCGGCACCGACGTGGACACCGCCGGCCTGCGCCAGAACATCGTCATCGACCGCGCCAAGGCCTCGCGCATGGGCATCTCGGTCGGTGCCATCGACGGCGCGCTGTATGGCGCCTTCGGTCAGCGCTCGATCTCCACCATCTACTCCGACCTCAACCAGTACAGCGTCGTGGTCAATGCCCTGCCCTCGCAGACGGCCACGCCGGCCGCGCTGGACGAGGTCTACGTGCCCAACAGCGCCGGGCAGATGGTGCCGATCACCGCGGTGGCGCACCAGGTTCCGGGCCTGGCGCCGCCGCAGATCACGCATGACAACCAGTACACGACGATGGACCTGAGCTACAACCTCGCCCCGGGCGTCAGCACCGGCGAGGCCGATGCGATCATCGCCGCGGCGGTGGCCGGCCTGCGCATGCCCGACGGCATCCGCATCAGCGATGGCGGCGGCTTCAACACGCAGCTCAACCCGACCTCGATGATCGTGCTGCTGCTGGCCGCCATCCTCACCGTCTACATCGTGCTCGGCATGCTCTACGAGAGCCTGATCCACCCGGTGACCATCCTCTCCACGCTGCCGGCCGCGGGCATGGGCGCGCTGCTGGCGCTGTTTGTCACCAATACCGAGCTGTCGGTGATCTCGATGATCGCCCTGGTGCTGCTGATCGGCATCGTCAAGAAGAACGCGATCATGATGATCGACTTCGCCCTGGTCGCGCAGCGCGAGCACGGCAAGCCGCCGCTGGAGGCCGCGCGCGAAGCGTCGATCGTGCGCTTCCGCCCGATCATGATGACCACGATGGTGGCGATCCTGGCGGCGCTGCCGCTGGCGATCGGCCTGGGCGAAGGTTCGGAGCTGCGGCGCCCGCTGGGCATCGCGATGATTGGCGGCCTGCTGATTTCGCAGAGCCTGACCCTGCTGAGCACCCCGGCGCTGTACGTGATCTTCTCGTGCCTGGCCGAGCGCTGGAAAGGCTGGCGGGCGCGACGGCGCGAGCGCAGGCTGGCGCGGCGCGCTGGCGCGACAGTGGTGGTGAAGCCGCAGCATTGAAGGAGACGGGGCCTGATGGCCCCGTTTCTCATTGACGTGCAGTTTTCCGGTTGATACCTGGTGTTGCCTGGTCTATAGCAAGCTCGGCGGTTGCGATGGCGCATCCGCCCTGCACTCTCACCGGAGCACCCACATGAAGCGCTTGCCTCTCCTTGCCGCCTTAGCGGTGGCCCCGTGCTTGGCGGCAAACCCCGCTGAGCCGACACCGGTTGGTGACGATCCAGTACGCGTCCAGCGAGAGCTCGACTACATCGCGGCACCGATCAAGACCCGAGCCGCCCTGGATGCGTATCTGCAACGGCTGCCGCCTGACTCGCCCTTGCTGGCATTGTCGCCGCCCGCACGCCAGGAGTTTCTGGCCAGTCTGGTCTTCACCGAGCACGGGCTGGCCAGCTATCGCTACGTCCCGCTGCAGCAGATTGACCTGGCCGATGCCTACCGCATCCTGGCCCTGTTCGGGCAGCAGCGGAGCCTGGCCGCGCTGTCGGGGATGACCACGCGCACGGAAGAGGGGAAGCGCGTGAAGGCTGCACTCGGGATGCCGTAAGAGAAGTACACCCCCTGTCGATTTCCCGCCCCTTCGCCCGTCGTCACTACAGAAGGGCGGGATTGGCCCCGCCACGACAGGGAGACCGCGCCATGCGCGTGATGGCCATCATGAAAGCCACGCCCGCCTCCGAGGCCGGGCAATTGCCCAGCGAGCGCCTGCTCGCGGCCATGGGCGCCTTCAATGAGGAACTGGTGGATGCCGGCGTGCTGCTGGCCGGCGAGGGCCTGCACCCGAGCTCGCGCGGGGCCCGGGTCCGCTTCGGCGCGACTGGCCTGGAAGTGATCGACGGCCCGTTTGCCGAAACGAAGGAGCTCGTTGCCGGCTTCTGGCTGCTGCAAGTGCGTTCCTTTGCCGAGGCGCTGGAATGGGCCCGCCGCATTCCCAATCCCGAAGGCGATGCGTTTCAGGTCGAGCTTCGGCCCGTATTCGAGGCCGAGGACTTCGGCGACGCCTTCACCCCCGAGTTGCGCGAGCAGGAACAACGCCTGCGCGCACGTGTTGAACCCCAACCCTGAAACCAGGAGCCACCCATGAAGACCACGCCCTACCTCAGCTTCCACGGCGACTGCCGCCAGGCCTTTGCGACCTACAAGAGCATCTTCGGCGGCGAAGTATTCCAGATCACCTATGGCGACGCGCCGCCGCAGCCGGAAGGCACCACGCCGCCGGAAGGCTGCGGCGATATCCCCGCCAGCGCCAAGGACCACATCATGCACGCCACCCTGGCACAGGGGCAGACCGCGTTCCTGATGGGTTCGGACATGCCGCCGGGCTTCGAGAAGGGCAGCGGCGGCATCTCGGTGGCGCTGAACTGCGACGACAACGCCGAAGCCGAGCGTGTGTTCAATGCCCTGGCCGAAGGCGGCAACGTGCAGATGCCGATGGCCGAGACCTTCTGGGCCGAGCGCTTTGGCATGCTCGTGGACCGCTTCGGCACGCCGTGGCTGATCAACGGCGTGTACAAGCAGCCTTGAGCGGAGAACGCACCATGGTCAAACAGATTTTCGTCAACCTGGCGGTGGAATCGCTGCCGCGCGCGGTGGAATTTTTCACTGCGCTGGGCTTTTCCTTCGACCCCAAGTACACCGACGAGCGAGCCACCTGCCTGATCCTGGGCGAGAACATCTTCGCCATGCTGCTGGTGAAGCCGTTCTTCCAGGGCTTCACCCCCAAGGCCCTGTGCGACACCAGCAGCGCCACCGAGGTGATCAACGCCCTGGCCGTGGACAGCCGCGGCGAGGTCGATGCGCTGGTCGCCAAGGCCGTGGCGGCTGGCGGCGTGGCGTCGGGTGAGCCGCAGGACTACGGTTTCATGTATCAGCACGGCTTCCAGGATCTGGATGGGCACTTGTGGGAAGTCTTCCACGCCAATGGCGAGCCGCCGCCGGCATGATTCCCCGGGCCGCGCATAGCGCTCGTTCCCGCGCCGCCGGTTGCAGCGCAGCTTGCCCCTGCGCGCCGGCGGTGGTGTGATCGCCGGCCATGGGCGAACGCGATGTGCATACCACCCTCAATGTGGTCTGGCGCATGGAAGCGGCGAAGATCATCGCCGCACTCGCGCGCCGGGTGCGCGACGTGGGCCTGGCCGAGGAACTGGCGCAGGATGCCGTGCTCGCCGCGCTCGAACGCTGGCCCACGGACGGCATTCCCGACAACCCGGGCGCGTGGCTGATGACCACCGCCCGTAACCGTGCGATCGACCGCCTGCGCCATCACCAGCTGCAACGGCGCAAGCAGGACGCGCTCGGCTATGAGATCGAGCGCGAGCAGCAGGAGGCGCAGGCCTCGCAGCAGGTCGATCCGGATGATGACATCGGCGACGACGTGCTGCGGCTGATGTTCGTGGCCTGCCACCCGGTGCTGGGCACCGAGGCCCGCGTGGCCCTGACCCTGCGCATGCTCGGCGGCCTGGCCACCGATGAGATTGCGCGCGCCTTCCTGGTACCGGAAGCCACCGTTGCCCAGCGCATCGTGCGCGCCAAGCGAACGCTCAGCGAGCGCAACGTGGCCTTCGAGGTGCCACGCGGCGAGGAGCGCGAGGCGCGACTCGATTCGGTGCTCGAAGTGCTGTACCTGATCTTCAACGAGGGCTATGCCGCCACTGCCGGCGATGACTTGATGCGGCCGGCGCTGTGCGACGAAGCACTGCGTTTGTGCCGGGTGCTGGCGCGGCTGGCGCCGCGTGACCCGGAAGTGCATGGCTTGCTGGCGTTGATGGTCTTGCAGGCCTCGCGCCAGCGTGCGCGCGTGGATGCCGACGGCGCGCCGGTGCTGCTGGCCGAGCAGGACCGCAGCCGCTGGGATCACCTGCTGATCCGCCACGGCCTGACCGCGCTGGCGCGCGCCCGCGCGCTGGGCGGCGAGGACGGGATCTATGCGTTGCAGGCGGCCATTGCGGCCTGTCATGCGCGGGCGCGGCGCATGGGCGATACGGACTGGGCTGGCATCGCCGCGCTGTATGCGCGACTGGCCGAACGCGCGCCTTCGCCGGTGATCGAGCTCAATCGCGCGGTGGCGGTGTCGATGGCTGAAGGTCCGGCGGCGGCGTTGCCGCTGGTCGAGGCATTGGCCGATCATCCGGCGCTGCGCCAGTACCACCTGCTGCCGACGGTGCGCGGCGACCTGCTGCAGAAGCTGGGGCGGCATGCGGAGGCGCGCGCGGCGTTCGAGTCGGCGGCGGCGCTGGCGCGCAATGCACGCGAGAAGGCGTTGTTGATCGCGCGGGCAGAGGGGTGCGTGTGACAGAGCGATTGCACGGCACCGGCTGAGCTCGTTGTAGGAGCGGCTCTTGTGGCCTTCTCGGCCATCAGCCGCGACGAGCGGAGTCGCGATCTGCCAGATGGCGGTCGCGGCTGAAGCCGCTCCTACAGCAGGCCTAGCAGGCATTGCGAAGTCGGATGGGGCCGCTGTGGGAGGGGCTTCAGCCCCGACGAGCGAAGCCCTGATCTGACAGACCGCCGTCGCTGAAACCGCGCCTACGGAGCTTCCAGATCGGCCAGCGAATCGCGCTCAATCGCCGCATAGATCGCGAACTCGTCGCGTACGCGCGCACCCAGCGCCTGTTCAAACGCGGCCTGGTTGGAATGCGCGGCATAGGCGCGCTGCTCGGTGCCACCGAGATTGGACTGGAAAATACCGGCCGCACTGACCGGCAGGAAATCCTCATAAACAATGGGATCCGCACTGACCAATCCCGCCTCCACCGCCGCTTCCGGGGACAAGGTGCCAGCACGTTCGGGATCGGCGCGGCCCGCATCGGTGAGGCGATAGCGGAAATACCCCAGGCCCTCGCGACGCAAGCTGTCGTAGTCGTCGGGAAACCCGGCGAAGGCCGCCTGCAGGCGCGCGCCGTAGTCGGCATCGGTGCTGCCGGCCCCACCGCTGTCGCGGGCCTGGGCCAGCAGACTGTCGTACAGCGCGCGGCCCTTGGGAGTCAGGGCCAGGCCGCGTTGCTCGATCTCGCCAAAACGCGCGGTGTGACTGCCGGCCTCGGCACTGCCATCGCCGGCCGGATAACGCACCGCTTCCTCCAGCGCCTTGAAGCTGGTCTGCCGCAGCAGGATCGGGCAGCGACGGCGCGGCGGGCCTTCGATCACCGCCTTGGCCGCCATGCCGCGTTGCTGCATCTGCAACTGCGCGGCATCGATGTCCAGCGTACGCGGGGTGAGGTGGTTGATATGCGGGCCGTGGAAGCTCACCACATCGGCCACCAGGCGATGCGCGTCATGCAGCGCGCGATAGGTCGGCAGCGGCACGGTGGCGTCGCTGTGCCAGCGGAAGGTTTCCAGCGCCTCGGCGACGAAGCGCTCGGCGTCGGCTTCGTCCAGTCCGCCGTCGCGCTCGGCCTGCTCGATCAGCGCGCGCGCGCCGGCAGTGAAGATGTCGCGCCGGGCCAGGATCTGGGCGGCCTGCGCGCGCAGCGCGGCGTCCTCGATCAGTTCCAGGCGCAGCAGCGAGGTGAACACGCGGAACGGATTGCGCGCCAGCGCTGCCGGCTCCACCGGCCGGAACGCGGTGGAGTGCACCGGCACGCCGGCCACCGACAGGTCGTAATAGCCCACCGGGAACATGCCCATCACCGCGAACAGGCGCCGCAGCATCGCCAGTTCCGCGGCGGTGCCGACACGGATCGCGCCATGACGCTCCAGGTCCAGGCGCTCGCGTTCGTCGTTGCGCTCCATGCGCTGCGCCAGCGCCGCGTCGGCGGCCAGGACCTGCGCATTGACTTCGGCGACCAGCGCCAACAGCTCGCCATACAGCGGCACCTCCTGGCGGTACATGTCCGACATCGCCTGGGCGAAGCGGCTGCGGACGTGGTCGGTGCTGACGAAGGACTTACCGGTCATGGCATGCGTGCGCGAAACGCCGGCCCATCGCCGGCCCGGGCATTTTCGCCGACGTGGACACGGCGCGGCCAGCCGCACAGCAGCAAAGCCGTGCGGCCGGGTTCAGGGGGGCGGGTCGGCCGCGTGCGCCGCGCGGGCGCGCTGCAGGCGTTGTTCGGCGTCGCCCAGCTGCTCGCGCAGCCGCGCATCCAGGGTGATGGGGCGGTCCCAGCGGTCATAGCTGGCGACGATGGCATGGCGAACCTGCCGATAGGCAAGGTTGTCCGGCTTGCCAGCGGCCGACAGCACCGCTTCCCAGCCCTGCGCGCGGTCGCGGCTGTAGGCGCGCACCAGCTCGCGGCAGTCGCGCTGCACGGCCTGGGCCCAGGCGCAGGCGAAGTACAGATCGCCGGCGCGCCAGCCCGGGTCACGCAGCACGGCTTCGGCATAGGGGCGGCGTACGCCGAGGTAGCGGCCGAGCTCGTCGGCGAAGGCGGACGGGTAGCGCCGCGCGTAGGCGTCGATGTCTTCGAGCTGGCGGTCAATCCAGACATCGCCGGTGGCGTAGGGCGCGGCAGCCGCTGCGGGCGCGGGTGATGCGTCCTGCGCACGCGCCTGCCATGGCGATGCCACTGCCAGCAGCAGCCACAGGGACGAGCGAAACACGAGGGACGGCGAGCGCATGCGCCGATGATGCCCCAGCCCGAGGCCGCCGGCGACCCTCGTGCGGCGGTCAGGCCGTGGTAGCGCCCAACTGGTCGAGCTCGCGCACCGCCTGCGGCCAGTCGCGTGCGTGCGCCACCTCGCGCAGGCGTAGCGAGGCGGCGTCGACCCCGTGTTCGGCTTCGTGCGCCCAGGTCACCGCATAGGGAGTGTGGATGCCCCAGCCGCCCAGCTGCAGCACCGGCTCGACATCCGAACGCAGCGAGTTGCCGACCATCACGAAGCGGTCGGCGCTGAGATCGAACTCGCCGAGCACGCGCGCGTAGGTCTGCGTGTCCTTTTCGGAGACGATCTCGATGCGCGGGAACAGCTCGGCCAGGCCAGACTGGGCGATCTTCTGCTCCTGGTGGAACAGGTCGCCCTTGGTGATGAGGACGACGTGGTAATCGCGGGAAATCTCGGCGACAGCCTCGCGCACGCCATCTAGTACCTCGACCGGGTGCTGCAAGGTGGTGCGGCCGATCTCGACAACGCGCTGGATATCGCGCGCTTCGATGCGGCCTTCGGTCATCTCGATGGCCGCTTCGATCATCGACAGGGTCATGCCCTTGACACCGTAGCCGAAGATCTTGAGGTTGCGGCGCTCGACCGCGAGCAGGTGACCGAGGGTGCGGCTGTCGCTGAGGTCGATGTAGCGGCCGACGATGGTTTCAAATTCGGCTTCGGCGGCGCGGTAGTAGTCTTCGCTCTTCCACAGCGTGTCGTCGCCGTCGAAGCCGACCAGGGCGATGTTGCGGGGGTCGCGGGTCTGGGTATCCATGCGCGCATTGTAGAGATGTTCGCGGCGGGCCAAAAAAAAGGGAGCCCGAAGGCTCCCATGCGGGTCATCGCGCTGGCGCGAATCAGTTCTGCTGCTGCGGGGCGCTGTTGGCGCCGGCCTGCTGCTTGGCCACATAGGCCTTGTACTCTTCCGGGGTCAGCTTGCCATTGGTATCGCCGTCGGCCTGATCGAAGATCTGCGCCAGGCCGGCATTGACCTGCGCTTCCTGCTTGCTGATGGCGCCATCGCTGTCGGTATCGACGCTGGCCCAGGTCTGCCCGCCGCCGCTGGCGCCTTGCTGCGGCTGCGCGGCGCCGGACTGCGCGCTCTGGGCAAAGGCTGGCATGGCCAGCGCGGCGGCGAGGACGGTCGAGAGGACGAACAGGGGCTTGCGATGCTTCATGAGGGTGGTCTCCTGATTCGGGGGAATACGCGGTGTCGCCGCGCATGGACCCACCCTAGCGCCCGCGAATGAACCGCGATTGCCCCGCAACCGCACGCGCAACGAGGTGTTAACCCGCTCCACCGCGCAATGGGCTTGACGCTGATTAACGCTGCATGACGACCCCGTAAGCCGCCGGTTCAACCACCTCGCAAAGCGAGAACCGCGCCACGCCGGTTTACGAATCGGCAACATCCTCGTCAGCTGGCTCGGCGCTGAACAGTCGCCAACCCAGCGCCACACCGGCCAACGCGCCGACCACTTCCAGCACCACGCGGCCGCCCAGCTGGTCCGGATCGTGGATGCTCTGCAGCGCCAGGCGCGCGTACAACGGCGACTCCAGACGCACGATGCTGGTGTAGAACAGGTTCCAGATATCCCAACCGGCGCCGATCGCCACCGCGGCCAGGCACGCCCAGCCGATCGCATGGCCGAGCGACAGGCCCGCGCGGCGGCACAGAAACTGCGAGACCCAGTACGCGCCCAGCCCGATCAGCAGCGCGATCAGGCCAGCTTCGAGCGAGCCCAGCAGGCCAAAGTGCAGCGGCAGGTTCATGTAGCTCCGGTACGGTCGGGTTCGGCCGCACAGTCTAAGCCGCTATCTCACCGGGAAGTCGTACGCGGTGTCGGGTGAAGGCTCCGGGCGGAAGGTGAAGTGCCACCATTCCATCGGGTAGTTGACGAAACCTTCCGCCGCCATCGCCCGCACCAGGCGCTGCCGGTTGGCGCGCTGCGCGGGCGTGACCTCGGGCGAATCGGTGTTGGCGCGTGGGTCGAACAGATCGAAGTCGGTGCCCATGTCCAGCGGCTGGCAACGGCCATGGCGGCAGTCGGCCAGGGTCAGATCGATGGTGGCGCCGCGGCTGTGGCCGGAGTGGTCGGCGATGTAGCCGGGAATCAGCTCGGCCTTGTCCACACGCGGGTAATGCGTGGCCTTGCCGGACTGATCCTGCAGGTCGGCGGCCCAGGCCACGAAGGCCTGCACGGCGCGTACCGGTCGGTAGCAATCGTAGACGTGCAGACTGTGGCCTTCGGCGCGCAGACGAAGTTGCACGCGCGCCAGCGCCTCGGCAGCGGGCCGCAGCAACAGGCAGGTGGGCGCGTCGTAGCCGGCCACGCGGCGGCCAGTGAAGTTGTCAGCGCCGGCATAGCGCATGTCGATGTGGATGCCCGGCGCCAGCGCGGCCACATCGACCATGCCAGCGGCCGCGGCATCGGCGGCGGGCGACACCGTGGGCGCGTCTGGCGCCGGCGCCGCGCGCACCACCTCGCTGCCGAGCCCGCCAAGCGCGAGCCCGGCCAGCGCCAGCACGTTACGGGCAAGCACCGACACGTTGGAATTCCAGATCGCCATAGTCATAGCTGAAGTCTGCATCGGGATCGATCGCGGCCAGTCGCATCGTGCCACGGCCTTGCGCATCAACGGCGAAATCCAGCCAGGGCTCGGCGTCGACGCTGGCGTCGTCCCAGTCCACCAGCCAGCGCCCGCCCACCTGCATCACCCGGCCTTGCAGCAATGGCGAGCGCTCGGCGGCGAAGCGCACGACGCCGTCGCGCGGGCAGAGCCGCACCTGCCCGAACCACGGATCGCGATAGACGCCCGCGTGCGTGGCAGCGGCCACGGCAGTGAGCGGCTGGCGTGCCGAGGTATCCGGCTTGCGCGCCGCCGGTGGACGCGGTTGCGCCGCCTCGCGCTCCAGCGCGCTGGCGTAATGCAGCACGTCCAATCCCGGATCGGCGCCCAGCAGGCGCTTCTGCAGCGCCTGGCCCAACGCGGTACGCGCGGCCTCGCCCTCGCCGTTGATGAGAATGACAAAACCGCTGCGGCGGTCCGGCAGCAGTACCAACGAGGAATACATGCCCATCAGGGTGCCGGTGTGGGCCACCTTCCACTGCCCGTCCACATCCGACAGCCGCCAGCCATAGCCATAGCCGTACAGGCGCGTGCCATCCCAGTCGCGCATGCGCTGGCTGATCGGCATCGGCGTGTGCAGTGACCACACGGCGCGGCGCTGGGTGTCGGAGAGCCAGGGCTGCCGGGGGTCCGGCCGCAACCAGGCGCGGTCCATCCAGGCAAGCATGTCGTCCAGGCTGCAGCGGATGCCGCCGGCGGCCATCGAAGGCAGGTCGGGAACCACGTCACCGTCTTCGCGCACCGGCACGTTGCGCTCGCCTTCGCGCATGTGCGGCTGCGCCACATTGCCGACCTCGGCCTGGCGCCATGCGCCCACCTGGCAGCGGCGCATGCCCAGCGGCGCGAAGACTTCCTCGCGGATCAGCTCGTCATAGGGCTTGCCGCCCGCGCGCGCGGCGACTTCGCCGGCTACCACGTACAGCAGGTTGTCGTAGGCGTAGTGCGCGCGGAAGCTATGCGTGGGTTTCAGGTGTGCCAGCCCGGCAATGATGTCGGCGCGGGTGAAGTCGTTGGGTTCGGGCCACAACATCAGATCGCCGGCGCCCAGGCCGAGCCCGCTGTTGTGGATGAGCAGGTCGCGGACCTGGATGTTGCGCGTGACCCACGGGTCGTACATGCGGAATTCGGGCAGATGGCGGGTGACCGGGTCGTCCCAGGCGAGCTTGCCCTGGTCGACCAGCCGCGCCAGCAGTCCGGTGGTCATCGCCTTGCTGTTGGAGGCGATCTTGAACAGCGTGTCGGCATCGATCGCCTCGCCGCTGCCGGCGCTGCGCTCGCCGGCAGCGCGGCGGTACACCACCTTGCCATCGTCGATCACGCCAACGGCCAGGCCCGGCAGGTGGTAATGCGCCATGGCCTGGTCGAACAGGTGGTCGTAGGCCGCGGTGTCAGGGGCCGCCGTTGCGGGCGCGGCCTGCGCCGGCAGTGCCGCCAGCACGCAGAGCGCGGCGGCGGCGGCGTGGCAAAGAAATCTCACGGGATGCTCCGGCAAGCCATGGCCGCCGGATGATGGCATCCGGCGGCCGTGACGCACGCAATGGCCTGATCAGTAATCCAGCGTCACCACCAGCTGCGCATAGCGCGGGGCCTGGAAGCTTTCCGGATAGCGGAACAGCTCGTTCGGGCTGCCGATCGCGCCTTCGTACTCCTGATTCACCGACATCTTCTTGCGCTGGTTGGTCAGGTTGTAGACGGCGAACTTCACCCGCAGGTTGGTCTCCTCGAAGGACTTCAGCCAGGTCACGCTCGCGCCCAGCTCGTAGGTCCACGGCAGGCGACCGAAGCCGCCACGCGCGGAGTGGGCGAAGACGCGCTCGTCGGAGAACGTCGAATCGCAGTTCTCCACGCACACGAAATAGCTGTGGTAGGCAGTCGCGTCATAGGGATTGCCCACGCCAAAGCCTGTGACCGGTCCGCCGGAGCGCGCGTCCAGCGTCGCGCCGACCAGCCAGTTGTCGGTGATGGCATAGGCACCACGCAGCTTGAACTGGTGCCGGCGGTCATTGGCCAGATAGCCATAGCCGCGGAAGTTCACCCACGGGTCGTCGAAGTTCTCGGTGCGGCCGGTGTCGGAGAAGTCGGTATCCGAATTCACCGGGCCCTCGGCATTGCCGCGGCCATAGGCAAGGGTGTACGAGGCGTTCATCGACCACTTGCCGTCCCAGGCGCGGTCCAGCTGCAGTTCCAGCGCCTTGTAGTCGCGCTTGGGCTTTTCCCAGCCGCGCTGGCCGATGTAGGTCATGATCGGATCGCCGTCGGCGTCCAGGCCGTCCTGGCGGTACATCGCCCAGCCCTCGCGCGAGGTGTCCACATTGACCCAGCCGTCGGCGTCGCCGTCGCAGTTGGTGTCGCCCCACACGGTGACTTCCTTGCCCGGGTTGGCCATCACCCAGCCGATGTAGCCGTCTTCGCCGCAGGCACCGGTGGCGCTGATCTCCATGTCGTCGATGGCGTTGTGCAGCTTGCGGTAGATGCCGCGTACGCCGTAGGACCAGGCCTCGTTGATCGACTGCTGGAAGCCGAGGATGGCTTCATCCTGGTACACCGGATCCATGTCGCGATCCACTTCCGAACGCAGGTCGCCGACCGAACCATTGCCCTGCGAGTCGTCCACCGGGCCGATCTGCGCGCCCAGCACCGGCAGCTGGTACACCGAGCCGTTGAGCTCCTGCGTCTGCCAGCCGGCCAGGGCGTAATAGGTGCGCTCGTCGAGCAGGCCACCGGCCTGCTTGATGTTGATGACGTTGGCCACCGGCAGGAAGTAGCGGCCGACGTTGCCGAACAGCTTCATCGTGCCGTCGCCCTTGACATCCCACGAGGCACCGAAGCGCGGCGCGATCATGTTGTCCATCTTGATGTAGCTGCGGCCCTCGGCGTCCTTGTTGTCGAAGGCTTCCATGCGCAGGCCGAGGTTGAGCAGCAGGTTCGGGGTCACCGACCAGTTGTCTTCCAGGTAGTAGGCCGAGTTGATGCTCTCGAACTCGCCGGCGATCTCGTAGCGGCGCGCGCGCACATACGCATTGACGCCCGCCGGCACAGTGCCGCCATTGACCAGGGTCGCACCCGGCGAGGTGGCGTAGACGTTGTAGTAGAAGCCACCCGGGCCCGGGTAGTGGCGATCGTAGGTGGAGGTGTTCTCTTCGCGGTCCAGGCCGAAGCGCAGCAGGTGGTCACCCAGCGTCCACTCGAAGTCCAGGCGGCCGGCGTTGCGCTTGTCCAGGCGCTCTTCCACCGCCGAGTTGGTGGTGCAGCCCAGCGGAATCCCCGGCGGCGCAATGCCGGCCTCGGACACCACGCGGTTGCACTCGATGTCGGTCTGGCTCTTGTTGGAGTAATCGCGCTTGTTCTGGCCGACCATCGCCGTCATCACGAAGTTGTCGGTGAACTGGCCGTTGTAGGTCAGCGCGTAGTTGTCGCCGCCGGTGTTGGTGTAGATGCTGTTGCTGCGCTCGCCGCGCGTGCCGGTGAGGTAGTCGTAGCTGTAGACATCGGCCACGACCTCGTTCTTGTCGGAGAAGCCCAGCAGCGACAGCCGGTGGTTGTCGTTGATCATCCAGTCCAGCTTCGCGCCCCAGAAGCCGTCGTCGGCGTTGCCGTTGTTGAACGTGGAGCCGTCGTCGCTGGTGTTGAAATCGCGATTGTCACGCGCCTCGTACATGCCGAAGAAGAACAGCCGGTCCTTGATGATGGCGCCGGACCCCCACACGTTGAGCTTGTTGTGGGTGCCGCCGTCGTGGCTGGAAATCAGGTACGGCTCGCCATTGGGCAGGTAGTAGTCACGCGAACTGCTGGCCCAGGCGCTGGGCTCTGCGGTCATCTCCGCGCCGGCGTGGAATTCGTTGGTGCCCGAGCGGGTCACCGCGTTGATCACGCCACCGGTGGTGCGGCCATATTCCACCGAGTAGCCGCCGGTCTTGACCTGGAATTCCTGGAAGAACGCGAACGGCGCCGAGGAGAAGCCAATGCGGTTGTAGAAGTCGGTGACGTTGAGGCCGTCGATGTACACCGCATTCTCGGCCACCGAGGAGCCGCCGAAGGAAATGCCCTGGCTACCCAGCGAGGACTTGCCGGAGACCACGCCCGGCGCCAGCATCGCCACCGACTTCAGGTCCTGGTCCACCGGCAGGCGCTGCAGGTCCTGGCGGCTGATGTTCATCGACGACTCGGTGGAGCTGACGTCCACCATCGAGATCACCTGCGGCGCGCGCACTTCCACCGCGCCGAGGGTGCTGATCGCGCCGACCGGCACGTTGACCGTGGTCGCGTTGCCCAGCGTCACCACCACCTGCCCAACCGGCGTGGGTGCGCCGCCAGCGACGCTCAGCTCCATCTGGTAGGTGCCCGGGGACAGCAGCGGAATGCGGTAGCTGCCGTCGGCATTGACCGTGGCACTGCGGGCGAACCCGGTTTGCGGATTGCGCACCGTCACCGTGGCGCCGCTGAGCTGCTGTCCGCTTTCGTTGACCAGGCGGCCGACAACCGCGCCGTCCTGGGCCAGGGCCGCGGGCGCGATTGCCCCCAGACACGCCGCCAATGCGACGCACAGCGCCGCCTTCCTCACATGTTTACCGTTCATCCCCTGCTCTCTCCTGCAGTTCGTTGAAATGGTGGTGGTGGATCCCTCCCCCGTCAGGGCGCGCTTGCCGGGGCGCTCCCCTTGCCGTTGGCCGCTGGCAGCACCTGCCAGTCGAAGTGGTAATCCCATTGGTCGAAGTACAGGTTGCCGCCGCGCCATTCGGCTTCGCCGCGTTGCGAATCGACGGTTTCGGAGCGGAAGTGCTGCTTGGCCGGGACCAGCGGCTGCGCGTAGTCGTCGTTGAAGACGATGCGGTAGCTGTCGAGCCCGCCGAAGTAGAAGTCGCGCAGGCGCGGCTCGTCGCTGTCGAGTGCGCCGGTGGTCACGTCCATTGGCACCCAGCCATACGGCGCCAGGTACAGCCAGCCCCAGTCATGCAGGTTGGCGTAGCCCACGGCGTTGTCCGAGAACGTCCAGCCGGACTGCCAGCGCGCGGGGATGCCGTTCATGCGCAGCAGGGTCATCAGCAGCAGGGTCTGCTGGCCACAATCGGCATGGCCGGCGTGCAGCGCGTAGTCGCTGATGTTGGGGATGGTCGAGTATTCGCGCGCGCCGGCCCAGGGAATCTGGTCAACCGCGGCGAACAGCTTGCGCGCGATCTGGTACGGGTTCTTTTCATCGCCGAGCACCTTCTGCGAGAACGCACGCAGCGCCGGAGTGAACACCACGTGCGGCGGGCGCTCGGCCAGGTACGGCGCCAGCGCCGCATCGGCGGGCGTGGGCTGCACGCGCGCCGGGTCGATGTCGAAGTGCCGCGCGAAGATGGTCAGCTCGTAGCTCACCGAGAACTCGGTGGGCTTGCCGGCCACGGCCTTGCGCTCCAGGTAGGCGGTGCGCTGCGGCGTGGCTTCCGGTGCCACCTGCGCGCCGGACGGAACGCTGCCAAGATAGCGGATGTCTTCCTGCTGGCCGGGGATGGCGCGCGGATAGGGAATCCACGCGCGCACGGTTTCGCCAGCGGGCACCGCATCGGCATTGACGGTCAGCGACTGGGTGATGCGCACGCGATGCGGAAGCACGCTGCTGTGGCCTGGCGAGGCCTGCGCGGCGGCGATCACCTCGCGGTGATGCGGGCCCAGGCGCTCGTACGGCCCGTCCTTCGGCGGCGGCGTGCCGGGACGCTGGCGCGCGGCGGCCTGCGGGCTGAGGCGGAACAGGTTGGACGGCGCGCGGTTGAAGTAGCGGCGCTGGCCATCGATGTCGAGATGTTCGAGCAGGCCAGCCTGGTCCCAGGCGGCGAATTCTTCATCGCGCAAGTCGGGGATGGTCTTGCGCAGCTTCTGCTTGGCGGCCTCGGCATCGAGGCTGAAGTCCAGGCGCATGCGCCGCATGCGCTCGCGCTCGAATTCGTAGGCGCTGCGGCGCGAGGCATCGAGCCCGGGCTGCGCCAGGGCCGCGGCAATGTCAGCTTCGGCCTGGCGGAACTGGCCGGCATCGATGCGCTCGGCGACTTGCGCGACCGGTACCGCGTCCGCACTCCACGCCGGCCCGGCCAGCAGCCACGCTGCCAGCAGCAATACACCGAAGCGAAGCAGACGCAGTCGCGCGGCAGCCAATGGCAGGCGGCGGCCGGACGTTGCGTACGGGCAAGACTGGTCAGAGCGCACATCCACGACGACACTTCCCCGGGTGAAGGTGGGTCATCGCTGTGTAACACGGCAGTGGCAGAGGGTCAATAATTTATTCTTGCAATGCGGGAGCAAACGAATAAATATTCTTGAACGCTTCCCGGGGAGTCCGCTGATGACGGTCCTGCCGCGCGCCTTGGCGCGCTATTTCGTCCTGCCGTATCGCGCCGGTGCCTTGGGCCTGCTGCTGGGTTCGAGCCTGGCGGCCAGCGCCGCGCCGCCGAGCGCGCCCTCCGCGCCCGCGGTCGCCATTGATGCCACCACCGGCGTGGTCGGCGTTGCGCCGCAGCAACTGAGCGCCGAGTACTGGATCGCCCGCCAGGCCGATCCAGATCGCGTGACCCTCGATCGCGCCGGCATCCAGGCGCAGAACGCGCGCATGCGCGCCGAGGATGCCGCCATCCATGACTTGCGCGCCCTGCCCTCGCCGTTGCCGGCGCGTTGGGTGCGCGAAGAGATCGAGCGCCTGTCGGTGCGGCCGCAGCGCCCGCTGTACGACATCGCCGGCCACGCCGTGGACAGCGCGCGCTTGGACGCGATCGTCGCCAATACCGCGCTCGCTGCGATACCGGCGCAACGCCCACTGCAATACGGCCTGGTCACGCGCCGCGCGGCGCTGCGCACCTTCCCCACGCACGAGCGCGTGTTCAGCAGCCAGGACGACACCGACATCGACCGCTTCCAGGAATCAGCCCTGTTCCCGGGCGATGCGGTCGCGGTGTTGCACGAGAGCGCCGACGGCCAATGGCTGTTCGTCGCCAGCGAGCGCTATTACGCGTGGATCGAGAAGACCGCCGTGGCCACTGGACCGGCGGCGCAGGTGTTCGGTTATGGCGAACACGGCCCCTATCGCGTGGTCACCGGCGCCACTGCGTTCACCACCTACACGCCGGAACAGCCGCAGGTCTCGCGCTTGCAGCTGGACATGGGCGTGCGCCTGCCGGTGCTGGCCGACTGGCCGGCGGACCGGCCGGTCAATGGACAACACCCGTATACCGCGTGGGTGGTGCAGCTGCCGATCCGCAACGCCGACGGCAGCCTCGCCTTGGTGCCGGCGCTGCTGCCGCGCGCCGAGGACACCGCCGCCGACTACCTGCCGCTGACCCCGCGCAACCTCATCACCCAGGCCTTCAAGTTCCTCGGCGAGCGCTACGGCTGGGGTCACTCCTACGACACCCGCGATTGCAGCGGCTTCGTGTCGGAAATCTACCGCAGCTTCGGCGTGCTGATGCCGCGCAACACCAGCGCGCAGGCGGTCAGCCCGGCGCTGGACCGCATCGCGTTCGGCAACCGCGACAGCGCCGCACGGCGTCTGGCCGCGGTGCGGGAACTGCAGGTCGGCGACTTGGTCTACATCCCCGGCCACGTCATGGTGACGCTCGGCCACGACCAGGGGCTGACCTACATGATCCACGACACCAGCGGCGGCGGTTGGGCCGGCGCCGACGGCAAGCGCGTGTCGGCCCACCTCAACGGCGTGTCGGTGACCCCGCTGGAGCCCATGCTCGCCAGCGACACCGTGACCTACGTCGATCGCATCACCAACATCCAGCGCATCCGCCCGCGGAACCACGAATGAAGATCACCGATATCCAGCTCGGCATGCTGCGCGTGCCATTGAAGACCCCGTTCAAGACCGCACTGCGCACCGTGGAAACGGTGGAAGACGTGGTCGTCCTGGTGCATACCGACACCGGCCACACCGGCTACGGCGAAGCGCCGGCCACCGCGCCGATCACCGGCGACACACTGGGCTCGATCATCGAGGCCATCCACCGCTTCATCGGCCCGCGCCTGATCGGCCAGGACGTGTCCAACCTCAACCGCCTCAGCGGCCTGATCCAGTCGTCGATGGAGCGCAACACCAGCGCCAAGGCCGCGGTGGAGATCGCCATCTACGACCTGTGGGCGCAGCTGCATGGCGCGCCGCTGTACCAGATGCTGGGTGGCGGCGATCCGGTGATCACCACCGACATCACCATCAGCGTCGACTACATCGACAAGATGGTGGCCGACTCGGTGTCGGCGATCGACCGCGGCTTCGAGTCGCTGAAGATCAAGGTCGGCAAGGACATCGGCCTGGACATCGAGCGGGTCAAGGCGATCCACGCCGCGGTCGAAGGCCGCGCGCTGCTGCGCCTGGATGCCAACCAGGGCTGGACGGCGAAGCAGGCGGTATACGCGATGCGCACGCTGGAAGAAGCCGGCGTGGTGCTCGAACTGCTGGAACAGCCGGTCAAGGCTTCCGACATCGACGGCCTCAAGTACGTCACCGACCGGGTCAACACCCCGGTGATGGCCGATGAAAGCGTGTTCGCGCCCTCGCAGGTGTTCGACCTGATCCAGCGCCGCGCCGCGGACATCATCAACATCAAGCTGATGAAGACCGGCGGGATTGCCAATGCCATCCGCATTGCCGACATTGCCCAGCTGTACGGCGTGCCGTGCATGATCGGCTGCATGATCGAGTCCAGCATCAGCGTGGCCGCGGCGGTGCACCTGGCGGTGGCCAAGTCCGATGCGATCACCAAGGTCGACCTGGACGGCCCGTCGCTGGGCCAGTTCAATCCGGTCGAGGGCGGAGTGATCTTCAACGAATCGGAGATCACCATCACCGATGCCCCGGGCCTGGGCATCCGCGAAATCCGCGGCCTGGAACTGCTGGACCTGTGACGCACGGCGGCGCCCACAAGCGCCGCCAAACCCGTTAGATTCCGCAAAAGGCCGCCCTCCCCGCCCATGCCGCCCCTGCTGAAGATCCGCTCCGAACGCGACAGCATGTCGGCCATCGAACGCCGCATCGCCGACTTCATCCTCGACAACGCCCACCTGCTGCGCGACTACTCCTCGCAGCAGCTGGCCAGCGCCCTGGGGATCAGCCAGTCGTCGGTGGTGAAGTTCAGCCAGAAGCTCGGCTTCAAGGGCTACCCGGACCTGAAGCTGTCGGTCGGCGAGGCGGTGGCGCGCGCCGGCAACGGCCAGCCGGTGGCGCACCTGCAGCCGGCCAGCGAGAGCGATGGCTACGCCGCGCTTGACCAGGCCCTGCGCGCCAGCAAGGCCGCGGCCGAAGAGGAAACGCGCCTGCTCAACCCGCGCGTGGACGTGGAGACGATTGTCGGCCTGCTCGACCAGGCGCCGAAGGTCTTCGTCTGCGGCCTGGGCGATGACGGCGTGTACGCGCGCGAGTTCGCGATGCGCCTGTCGCTGCTGGGCGTGCTCACCGTGCACCACGCCGACCCGATCCTGCTGATCTCCAACCTGTCTGCGGTGCGCCGCGGTGATGTGCTGCTGATGTTCTCCGAGTTCGGGCAGATGCCGCAGCTCAGTCACGCGGCACGCGAATTCCAGGGCGCGGGCGGCAAGCTGGTGTCGATCACCCGGCATACCGCCAACCCGCTGCGCGCGATGGCCGATGCCTCGCTGGCGATCTCCGCGCATGACCCGGCCGCGCACATCGAGCAACTGCTGTACCGTTCCTCGCTGCAATACCTGCTCGATTTCGTGTTCGTGCTGCTGTGCCAGAGCAACCCGGAACGGCACCGACAGCTGGCGCACAACCTGGAGCGGGTGCAGCACCTGCTCGCTTCCTGACCCCGGAGTCCGCCGTGCCCTTCAAGCCCTTCGCCTTCGTGCTTGCCGCCCTGGCCCTGGCCGGCAGCCACCACGCGCACGCACAGACACAGGCCGCGCCTGAGGCGCCAACGGCCGCTGCGCAACAAGTGGTCGTGGTGGTCACGGAAGGCTGGGACGCCAACCAGGGCCGGCTGCAGGCCTTTGCCCGCACGGCCAGCGGCTGGACGCCGAGCGGACCGGGTTTTGCCGTGGCCATTGGCCGCAACGGCAGCGCCTGGGGCAGCGGGCTCACCACGGTCGAAGGCGAACCGCGCAAGCGCGAAGGCGACGGCCGCAGCCCGGCCGGCGTGTTCGCTATCGGCCCGGCGTTCGGCTATGCCGCGCATATCGACAGCACGATGCCGTACCAGCAGATGCAGGCCGACAGCTGGTGCATCGACGTGCCGGCCTCGCCGCTCTACAACCGCATCGTCAACGCGCGCGAAGTCGGCGCCGAGGCGGTGAAGGGTTCCAGCGAGGCGATGCGCCTGGACCTGCACCATGACGGCGACCCGCGCTACCGCGAGGGCTTCGTCATCGCCCACAACCCCGGCAATGTGCCGCAGGCCGGCAGCTGCATCTTCGCCCATCTGTGGCGGCAGCCCGGCGAAACCACGGCCGGTTGCACGGCGATGGCGGCGGCGGACATGCAACGCCTGCTGCGCTGGTTGCAGCCGCACCAGCAGCCGAAGTTCGTGCTGCTGCCGCGCGCCGAGTACACGCGCCTGCAAGCCGCGTGGCAGCTGCCAGCACTGGCGCAGGCGGCCGCGCCATGAGCGAGGCGCAGCCCAGACTGATCCGCGCTGTTGGCCGCTGGCAGCTGGTTGGCCTGTCGATCAACGATGTGATTGGCAGTGGCATCTACCTGCTGCCCGCTGCCACTGCCGCACTGCTCGGGCCGATGAGCCTGTGGGCGGTGCTGCTGGCCGGCATTGTGGTCGCGTTGCTGGTGGCCTGCTACGCGCAGGCGGCCAGTTGCTTCGACCAGCCCGGTGGCAGCTATCTGTATGCGCGCGAGGCGTTTGGCCCGTTCGTGGGTTTTGAGATCGGCTGGATGATCTGGCTGACCCGCATCAGCTCGGCCGCCGCGCTGAGCAACGGCCTGGCCGATGCGGTCGCGCGCTTCTGGCCGGCGGCCGGCAGCGAAGGGCTGGCGCGCGTGTGCGTGGTGGCCGGATCGCTGGGGCTGCTGACTGCGATCAACGTGATCGGTGTGCGCTCGGCCGCACGCACCGGCGTGGCCCTGGCGATCGGCAAGCTGGTGCCGCTGCTGTTGTTCATCGGCATCGGCATTTTCTACGTGGACTGGTCGTGGGCGTTCTCCGGGCAGGCGCCGGACCTGCGCAACGTCGGCAACCTCGGCGAGGCCGCCTTGCTGCTGCTGTTTGCCTATGCCGGCTTCGAGAACATCCCGGCCGCGGCCAGCGAATACCACAACCCGCGCCGCGACCTGCCGTTCGCGCTGATCACCATGATCATCACCGTCACCCTGATCTACGCACTGGTGCAGCTGGTGGCGCAAGGCAACCTGCCGGGGCTGGCGACGTCGCAGGCACCGCTGGCCGATGCCGCTGGCCGCTTTGGCGGCGTATTCCTGGCGCTGGTGCTGACCGTGGGCGCGACCATCTCCATCCTTGGCACCACCAGCAACACGGTGATGCTGGGCCCGCGCTTTCTCTACGCACTGGCGCGCGACGGCTACGGGCCGGCGTTCCTCGCCCATGTGCACCCGCGCTTCCACACTCCGGCCGCCGCGGTGCTGACCCAGGGCGTGATCTCGCTGGTGCTCGCGCTGTCCGGTTCGTTCGTGCAGCTGGCCTTGCTGTCGATGGTGACGCGGCTGTTCGCCTACATCGGCACGGCTGCCGCGGTGCTGGTGCTGGCCCGTCGCTACCGCGACCGCGCCGACATATTGCGCCTGCCCGGCGGGCCGTTGATACCGCTCGCCGCCTTGCTGCTGTCGCTGGCGCTGATGGCCAGCGCGAGTTGGCAGAACCTGGCCGCCACGGGTGTGGCGGCGCTGGTCGGCGCGGGCATTTATCTGTTCCCGCGCAAGACGCCCTAGGCGTTCTCGCCGGGTTCGCGCCCTGCTCACTGGCGCATAACCCGACGCTTCGGACCCTGTGCCGCACGCAGGCGCCGCGACCGCGGCCGGCACAGGAGCCCGCATGAAGACCCGCCACGTCTACAGCACCCCGGACATCGCCAGCGCGCAGCGTGCCTTGCAGGCCGCGCGCGAAGCCGGCGTGGGCAACGACGATCTGTCGCTGATCGCGCGCGCGGACATCGAACTGGAATCCATCCCCGACGAACGCAAGGAAGCCAAGACCGACTTCCTGCCGGCCGTCGCCCGTGGCGCTGCCGGCGGTGGCGCTGCCGGCCTGCTGGCCGGACTCATCGCCATCGCGGTGCCGCCTCTGGGCATCACCCTGGCCGGCGCCGGGGTGATGGCGGTAGCGGGTGCGCTGGTAGGTTCATGGTCTTCGGCGCTGGTCGGTGCAACCGTGCCCGACCCGGTGCGGCGGCGCTTTGAAGACGAAATCGAGGCCGGTCGCATTCTGCTGGTGGTGGACGCCGAAGAACCGCAACTGGCCAGCGCCGACAGCGCGATCCGCGGCAGCGGCGCGGTGCCACTGCCCTACGAAGCCACCACGGCCAGCACCTGAGCGCACCGCCGGCGCGTTAATGGCGCCCTCACCCGTCTTGCCGCCGGCCTTAACGGCAGGCGCCCTACGGTGAAGCCACCGCACAGGAGCCTACCCATGAATGTCACTTACCAGATTCCCGGCCGCACACCCAACGATGGCGATCGCGATGCCGTATCGCGTTACTGGCGCGAGCGCTTCCCCGAAGAGCCCTACTACGCCGAAGGCGAGCACTACGAGGACTACGAGGCCGCCTACCTCGCCGGCCACGAGGCGCGCGTGCGCAACTTCGAGCAGGCCTACGAGCAGGTTGAAGCCGAACTGCGGCAGCGCTGGGAAACCGACAAGGGCAGCCAGAGCCTGGCCTGGAGCAAGGCGCGCCACGCCGTGCGCCGCGCCTGGGAGCATGCCGAGCACTGGGGCCGCGAGCGCGGTTGAGGCGGTCGCGGCGCGGCGGGGATCGCGCTAAGGTTGGCGGTGATTTGTGATTCGGGATTCGTGATTCGTAAAAGCAAAGGCCGCCCCCTCGGGCGGCCTTCTCGCGGAGATTGCTGCATGACCTGTTCCCGTTCGGCACGCCTGCTGTTGCTGTCAGCCACCCTGCTGGCTGCGGCGCTTCCATTCGCGTACGCCCGCGCCGATGCGCCAACGACCGTGGCCCGCGCACAATGGCCGTTCACCGCCACCGAGGTCGCGCGTTTCAGCGAGCCTTGGGCGATGGCGTTCCTGCCCGATGGCACGCTGCTGGTCAGCGAGCGCCGCGGCGCGCTGAAGCGGCTGGATCCGCGCAGCGGGCGCATCGGCAACGTCAGCGGCGTGCCGGCGGTCGACTACGGCGGCCAGGGTGGGTTCGGCGATGTGCTGCCGCATCCGGATTTCGCCCGCAATGGCTGGATTTACCTGAGCTACGCCGAGGCTGGCGAAGGTGACACCCGCGGCGCCGCGGTGGCCCGGGCGCGGCTGCTGCCGTCAGCTGATGGCGGCGGTGCGCTGTCGGAACTGCGTGTGATCTGGCGTCAGGTACCAAAGGTGAGCGGGCGCGGGCATTACGGCCACCGTCTGGCGTTCGGGCCGGACGGCAAGCTGTGGATCAGCTCCAGCGAACGGCAGAAGTTCGATCCCGCGCAGGACATGGCGAGCAACCTCGGCAAGATCGCGCGCCTCAATGACGATGGCAGCGTGCCGGCGGACAATCCCTTCGCCGCGCAGGGCGGTGTGGCCGCGCAGGTGTGGTCGCTCGGCCATCGCAACGCGCTGGGCCTGGCCTTCGATGCGCAGGGGCGGCTGTGGGAACACGAAATGGGCCCCAAAGGCGGCGATGAGCTCAACCTGATCGAGCGCGGCGCCAACTATGGCTACCCCATCGTGTCCAACGGCGACCATTACGACGGCAAGCCGATCCCCGACCACGACACCCGTCCGGAATTCGCCGCGCCCAAGGTCAGCTGGACGCCGGTGATTTCGCCGGCCGGCTTCATCATCTACAGCGGCACGCAGTTTCCGCAGTGGCGCGGGAATGGTTTGATCGGCGGGTTGTCATCGCAGTCGCTGGTGCGCGTTGCCCTCGATGGCGAACAGGCGCGCGAAGTGGAGCGCTACGACATGGGCGAGCGCATCCGCGAAGTCGAACAGGGACCGGACGGCGGCATCTGGCTGCTGGAAGATGGCAAGGACGGCAAAGGCGGACGTCTGCTGCGACTGTCGCCGCGCGCCTGATTGCCTCGCGCACTTCTCTTCTTCCGGACTACCGCAGATGGCGCATTTCCTGCTGTTCTACGACGCCGCCCCTGATTACCTGCAACGCCGCGCCGAGTTCCGCGACGAGCATCTGCATCTGGCCTGGGCGGCGGCAGCCCGTGGCGAACTGATGCTGGGCGGAGCGCTGGCCGATCCGGTCGATGGCGCGGTGCTGCTTTTCCAGGGCGATGACGCCAGCGTGGCGGAGGCATTCGCACGCAACGACCCGTACGTGCGCAATGGCCTGGTGCAATCGTGGCGGGTACGGCCGTGGACGACGGTCGTCGGCAAGCAGGCGGCGACGCCGGTGAAGCCCACCGGCGCCTGAGCCTTGCATTGCGCGTGGCGCGTCGTGCGCCGCGTTGCTGTCAGCCAGCCAGCAATTCAAACTGCACCGGCTCGCCCGCGCGCGCATTCGCGCACACCCACAGGTCGAACAGGCCCGGCTCGGCAGTGAACTCACCGCGTGGATTGGTGAAGGCCAGCGCGTGGCGGTCGAGGGTGAACACCACCTCGGCGCTTGCGCCCGGAGCCAGCGCGACCTTGCGGAAATCCTTGAGCTCGCGCACCGGGCGCACGCGGCTGGCGACGCGGTCGTGGATGTACAGCTGCACCACTTCCTCGCCCGCCACGCTGCCGGTGTTGCGCACCGTGGTGGTGATGGTGAGGGTGTCGTTCCAGCCCAGTGCCGCGGTGTGCAGCTGGGGCACGCCATATTCAAACGTCGCGTAACCCAGGCCGTGGCCGAAGGGATACAGCGGTTCGTTCGGAATCTCGCGCCAGCGCGCCTTGAATTCCGACATCGTCGGCAGCTCCGGACGGCCGCTGCGCGGATGATTGTAGAAGTACGGCTGCTGGCCGTTGGCCTGCGGGAAGCTCACCGGCAGCCGCGCCGATGGGTTGTAGTCGCCAAACAGCACGTCGGCCACGGCGGTACCGGTCTGCGTGCCAAGGAACCAGGTCACCAGCAGCGCCTGCGCTTCGCGCACCGCGCCTTGCAGGGCCAGCGCGCGGCCATTGCGCAGCAGCACGACCATGGGCTTGCCGGTGGCGGCTACCGCTTCGGCCAGGGCCTGTTGCGCGGGTGGCAGCAGGATGTCCACGCGCGACTGCGCCTCGCCGCTGTAACGCTGCGGCTCACCCAATGCCAGCACGACTACGTCGGCTGCGCGGGCCGCGGCCACCGCGGCGTCGATGCCGCCTTGCAGCGGCGCTTCCAGCCCGCAGCCGTCCACGACCTGCAACAGCGCCGGCTCCGTCAGCGCATCGCGCAGGCCATCAGCCAGGGCGATATAGCGGCTCTTGTCGCCAAACAGGGTCCAGCAGCCTTCGATGTTGTCGCGGTCGCGCGCGAACGGGCCGATCAAGGCGATCTTCTGCCCGCCCTTGCGCAGCGGCAGCACCCCGCCCTCGTTCTTCAGCAGCACGATCGAACGGCGCGCGGCCTCGCGTGACAGCGCGTCATGCGCGGCCAGCATCGCCGGGTCGGACTCGCGCGCCGGGTCCAGCGAGCGATACGGGTCATCGAGCAGGCCGATGGCCTCCTTCAATTCCAGGATGCGGCGCACGGCGGCGTCCACGCTGGCCATCGGCACTTCGCCCTGTTCCACCAGCGATGGCAGGTGCTCGGCGTACAGGCCGCTCTGCATGCTCAGGTCCAGGCCGGCGAGGAATGCCTTCTTCGTCGCATCGCGGTCGTCGGCGGCGTAGCCGTGCGCGACCAGCTCCATGTCGGCGGTGTAGTCGGAGATGACCACGCCGGGGAAGCGCCATTCGCCGCGCAGGATGTCGGTAAGCAGTTCGTGGTTGGCGCTGGCCGGCACGCCGTTGATGTCGTTGAAGGAGGACATCACCGTCAGCGCGCCGGCTTCAAAGGCCGCCTTGAACGGCGGCAGGTGCACGTCGCGCAGGGTCTGCGGCGCGATGTCCACGTAGTTGTATTCCATGCCCGCGGCCACCGCGCCATAGGCGGCGAAATGCTTGGGCGTGGCCAGCAGCGCGTCGGCGGCCTTCAGGTCCGGACCCTGGAAGCCGCGCACGCGCGCGGCGGCAAACGCGCAGCCGAGCACCACGTCTTCGCCGGCCCCTTCGGCGCCGCGGCCCCAACGCTGGTCGCGGGCAATGTCCACGGCCGGGGCGAAGGTCCAGTGCAGGCCGGCGGCGGTGGCTTCGATGGCGGTGGCGCGCGCGGTGCGCTCGGCCAGGTCGGGCTCGAAGCTGGCGGCCTCGCCCAGCGGGATCGGGAACACGGTACGCATGCCGTGGATGACGTCGGCGGCCAGCAGCACCGGGATGCCCAACCGGCTGTCCTCCACGGCCACCTGTTGAATCTGTCGCCCCAGCTCGGCGCCGACGCCGTTGAACAGGGTGCCGACGCGGCCGGCGCGGACCTGGGCCAGCACTTCGCTGGCGTTGTGGACATTGGCTTCCGGGTTCACGTCCGGGGCGAACGGCCGCACCATGTCGGCGAATACGCCCAGTTGTCCGACCTTCTCCTCGAGGGTCATGCGGGCGATCAGGGCGGAGATGCGGTCGGCAGCCATGGAGTCCTTGAGAAAACGTTTACATGGCCGCCCATTCTAGCTTTCGCCGGGGCCTGCCGGGTGAAGGGCGCATTCTCCATTCGCAGGGGAATCGTGGCAACGCCGGCGCGCCGGGCGCCCGTGACGGGATTGGCGGGCCGGCTAGGCCTGGCCGCGTTCGATGATGACCCCGACCGCCTGCGCGCCGCGCACGGCCCCGGGCTTGCTGAGCTTGAGCCGCAGCCATTGCACGCCGAACTCGTCGAGCACGATCTGCGCGCAGCGCTCAGCCAGGGTTTCCACCAGGCCGAAGTCCGACTGGCCGACGAACTCCACCAGCCGCTTGCTCACCGCCTTGTAGTTGAGGGTGTCGGCGATGTCGTCGCTGGCCGCGGGGCGACGGTTGTCGAAGCCCATCTCCAGGTCGAAGCGCAGGGTCTGCCGAATCCGCCGCTCCCAATCGTAGATGCCGATCAGGGCGTCGATCTCGAGACCTTCAATGAAGACTTTATCCATGAGAGCCGGGAATGGGGAATGGGGAATGGGGAATGGGAAAGGCAGGAGCTATCAGCCGACCGGGGAGCGCATTGCCGATTCCCCATTCCCTATTCCCGATTCCCGCGCCGGCGCCACAGGCGCCAGCGCCGCCATGTCCCAGCGCGGCGTCACATGCACGGCGGCATCATCATGCTGGCCGGCCTGCAGGCGCAGGGCGCCGGCAAAGGCGATCATCGCGCCGTTGTCGGTGCACAGGGAGGGGCGCGGGAAGCAGACGCGGCCGCCACGGCGCGCGGCCATGTCCTGCAGCTGCGCGCGCAGCCGCCGGTTGGCGCCGACACCGCCGGCGACCACCAGGGTCTGGCAGCCTGCCGCGTCGAGCGCGCGCGCGCACTTGATCGCCAGCGTGTCGACCACCGCATCCTCGAAGCCGCGCGCGATGTCCGCACGCGTGGTCTCGCCCTGGTCGCTGTCGCGCCAGGCCAGCAGAACCTGGGTCTTGAGGCCGGAGAAGCTGAAATCCAGGCCGGGGCGGTCGGTCATCGGCCGGGCGAAGCGGAAACGCCCCGGCGTGCCCTGTTCGGCGAGCTTGGCCAGCTGCGGCCCTCCCGGATACGGCAGCCCCATCAGCTTGGCGGTCTTGTCGAAGGCTTCGCCGGCGGCATCGTCCAGGGTCTCGCCGAGCAGGCGGTAACTGCCGATCCGGTCCACCGCCACCAGCTGGGTGTGGCCGCCGGACACCAGCAGGGCCACGAACGGCGGCTCGGGCGGGTCGTCTTCCATCAGCGGCGCCAGCAAGTGGCCTTCCATGTGATGCACGCCGATGGCCGGCACATCCAGCGCCCAGGCCAGCGAGCGGGCGACGCCGGCGCCCACCAGCAGCGCGCCGACCAGGCCCGGACCGGCGGTATAGGCCACTCCGTCCAGTTCGCCGGGCGCCAGGCCGGCGTCGGCCAGGGTCTGGCGCACCAGCGGCAGCAGCTTGCGCACGTGGTCACGGCTGGCCAGCTCCGGCACCACGCCGCCGTATTCGGCGTGCAGGGCGATCTGGCTGTAGACGTGGTGGGCGCGCAGGGCCTGCGCCTGCGGCAGGCCGGTGTCATAGACGGCCACGCCGGTCTCGTCGCAGGACGATTCGATGCCGAGGACTTTCATGACGCCATTGTGGGCCCGTTGACGCAGGAGGCAAGCCCGGGGGTTGCGCCCGGTCTGCGAGCCGTTATAATGCGCGGCTCACCGGCCATGACCATGTCCGGTCAACAAGTCCGGAGATTCCATGCCCAGCGTCAAAGTCCGCGAGAACGAGCCCTTCGAGTTTGCGCTCCGCCGTTTCAAGCGCACCTGCGAGAAGGCCGGCGTGCTGGCCGAGACCCGCAAGCGCGAGTTCTACGAAAAGCCGACCCAGGAGCGTAAGCGCAAGGCGGCCGCAGCCGTGAAGCGCCAGCTGCGCCGGTCGTCGCGCGACGTTACCAAGCGTCAGCGTCTGTACTGATCCACCTGGCTGGGCTGGCGCCTGAGGGCGCGAACCCGGTTGCAGGGCCTGAAGCCGGCACGCGCAAGCGTCGCCGGCTTTTTGCATGGGCGTCTGCATGACGCCCTCCCGGCGGACCCGCCGCCATTCACCATAGGTGTCCCATGACCCTCAAGCAGCAGCTCACCGACGACATGAAGGCGGCCATGAAGGCCGGCGACAAGCACAGCCTGGGCGTGATCCGCCTGATCAACGCGGCCATCAAGCAGAAGGAAGTGGACGAGCGCGTGGAGCTGGACGACGCCGCCGTGCTCGCCGTGCTCGACAAGATGGTCAAGCAGCGCAAGGACTCGGTGAACCAGTACGAGGCGGCCAAGCGCGAAGACCTGGCTTCGGTGGAGCGCGAGGAGATCGTGGTGATCGAGCGTTACCTGCCGGCCAAGATGGGCGAGGCCGAGGTCATCGCCGCGATCCAGGCCGCCATCGCCGAGACCGGCGCCAAGGGGCCGGCCGACATGGGCAAGTTGATGGGCGTGCTCAAGCCCAGGCTCGCTGGCCAGGCCGACATGGGCCAGGTGTCGGCACTGGTGAAGCAGCAGCTCGCCGGCTGATCACCGGGCCTGCTTGACGCGTGGCCTTCAAGGCCACGCGGTGGGCCGCGTTCGCTTCGCGATCACGCCGGCTCTGCGTTAATCGATGCGGAAGATGGCATCCGTCGTGGCACCGACACGCAGCGCGCGTTGTCGTTCTTGCCCACCCGGATGCGCCCCGCCCGACTAACCGCTACGACATGGACCTCGATCCACGCCTGCGCAAATACCTCGACCGCGTGCAGCGCAGCCTGCCCATGGCGCTGGTCAACCGCTTCATCGAGATCGACGTGCTGACCCAGGCCGCGTCGCTGTCGTTCTACGCGTTGCTGTCGCTGGCGCCGCTGCTGGTGCTGCTGCTGTGGCTGACCGCCTCGCTGTATCCCCCGGCGCAGGAAGCCCTGGTCGCGCAGGTGGGCCAGTTGGTCGGCGGCAACTCGGCCACGGTCGCGCAGACGGTGATCGACAACGCCACTGCGCAGCCGACCATCGGCACCATGGCCGGTACCTGGAGCACCCTGCTGCTGTTCGTCGGCGCCACCGCGGTGTTCGCGCAGCTGCAAAATGCGCTCAACCTGATCTTCCAGACCGACCGCGAGCGCCTGCCCGGCCTCATGGCCTGGCTGAAGAAGCGCGTGTTCTCCTTCGGCGTGGTGCTGGCGCTGGGCTTCCTGCTGCTGGTGTCGATGATCGCCACCACCGCGCTGCAGGTCGCCTTTGCGCGGCTGCCGTCGATCCTGCCGGCAATCGGCTACGTCACCACCTTGCTGGTCTACGTGCTGGCCTTTGCCTTCCTCTACCGCTACCTGCCGGACCGGCGCGTGTCGTGGCGCCAGGCGGTGCTGGGCGGGTTCATCACCGCGGCCCTGTTTGCCCTGGGCCGCTATGCCATCGGCCTGTACATCAGCGAAGCGGCGCCGGGCAGCGCCTACGGCTCGATGGGCGCGCTGGTGGTGCTGCTGGTGTGGATGTACTACGCCAGCGTCGTGTTTTTCGTCGGCGCGCTGATCACCGCGGTCATCGACCAGCGCGTGCGCGCCCGCTACAAGCTCGCCGCCGCCGGGGTGGACCCGGCCACGCCGCCCAGCCAGCCCCGCGCGCCGCCGGAAGTCTGAAGCCCGTGCGGCCCGCCGGGCCGGGCAGCCGTGGCATCCTATATGGATGGCCCGCATTCCAGACGCTTTCATCGACGACCTGCTCGCGCGCACGGACATCGTCGAAGTCATCAGCACGCGGGTGCCGCTCAAGCGCCAGGGCAAGGAGTATTCGGCGCGCTGTCCGTTCCATGACGAGCGTTCGGCCTCGTTCACGGTTTCGCCGACCAAGCAGTTCTACCACTGCTTTGGCTGCGGCGCGCACGGCACCGCGATCAGTTTCCTGATGAACTATGACCGCCTCGAATTCCTCGACGCGGTCGACGAACTGGCCAAGCGCGCCGGCATGGAAGTGCCGCGCGATACCCAGCAGCGCAACGCCGCCCAGCAGGACGACAGCCGCGACCTGTATGCCGCGCTCGATGCCGCCGCGCGCTTCTACCAGAAGCACCTGGAAGGCAGCGCGCAGGCCCGCGCCTACCTGGACGGACGTGGCGTCGATGCCGATACCCGCGCGCGCTTTTCGATCGGCTACGCGCCCGACGGCTACAGCGCACTGAAGGAGGCGCTCGGCACCGACGAGCGACGCATGAAGCTGCTCGAACGCGCCGGGCTGTTCTCCAAGAACGACCGCGGCCACGTCTACGACAAGTTCCGCGACCGGGTGATGTTCCCGATCTTCGACCGCCGCGGCCGGGTGATCGCCTTTGGCGGCCGCGTACTGGCCGCGCCGGCCGATGGCAAGGACCCGGGGCCGAAATACCTCAACTCGCCAGAGACCGCGCTGTTCCACAAGGGCCGCGAACTGTACGGCCTGTGGCAGGTGCGCCAGGCCCACCAGAAGATCGAGCGCCTGATCGTGGTCGAGGGCTACATGGATGTGGTCTCGCTGTTCCAGTTCGGCGTCACCGAAGCGGTGGCCACGCTGGGCACGGCGACCACGCCAGAGCATGCCGAACTGTTGTTCCGCAACGCGCCGGACGTGTATTTCTGCTTCGATGGCGACAACGCCGGGCGCAAGGCCGGCTGGCGCGCGCTCGAATCGGTGCTGCCGCGCATGAAGGATGGGCGCCAGGCCTTCTTCCTGTTCCTGCCCGATGGCGAGGACCCCGACACCATCGTGCGCAAGGAGGGCCGCGAGGGTTTCGACACGCGGCTGCAGCAGGCCACGCCGCTGTCGCAGTTCTTCTTCGACGAGATGTCGCGCGGCATCAACCTGTCCACGCTGGACGGGCGCGCGCGCCTGGCCGAGCGCGCGCGCCCGATGCTGGCGCAGATTCCCGATGGTGCATTTGGCGACCTGATGCGCCAGCAGCTGGCCCAGGTCACCGGCGTTGGCGGTGCACGCGCCGAGGGGTCGGCGGCGGCGGTGACGCGCCCACCGCCGCGCCCGGTCGCGCCCACCCACAAGCGCAGCCTGGTGCGCAGCGCGATTGCGATCCTGCTGCAGCAGCCCTCGCTTGCAAGCGCCATCGACGAGCACCAGGATTTCGCCGGCCTGCGCCTGCCCGGCGTCGAGCTGCTGCTGGAACTGGTGGGCCTGGTGCGGCAGCGGCCGGAAATCAGCACCGGCGCCCTGCTCGAACATTTTGCCGAGCGCGAAGAACAGGCCGCCTTGCACAAGCTCGCCGCGCAGGTACTGCCGGGCGATGCCACCACCTGGGCGCAGGAACTGCGCGATGTGGCGGTGCAGCTGGAGCACCAGCTGGTCATGCAGCGCATCGACGAGCTGCAGGCCAAGCAACGCGCGCAAGGTCTGGACGACACCGACAAATACGAGATGCGCGAGCTGCTCAAGGCCCGCGCCGCATTCCGCTGAGGCCCGCCATGTCCTGCTCCCGTTTTCTGCTTGCCGCCTTGCTGCTGATGAGCAACGTGCTCGCTCATGCCGCTGGCGGCCCGCCGCACGAACTGCGCCCTGGCCTGTACGTCGGCGGCCAACCCGATCCCGCCCAGCTGCAGGCACTGGCAACGCAAGGGGTGACCACGGTCATTGACCTGCGCGGCGCCGATGAAGACCGCGGCTATCCCGAAGCCGAGCGCGTGCGTGCGCTGGGCTTGCACTATGTCGCGCTGCCGGTGGACGGCGCGGCTGGCGTGAGCGAGGCCAACGCGCGGGCATTGCAGCAGGTTCTGGCCAGCAGCGAAGGTCCGGTGCTGCTGCACTGCGCCTCGGGCAACCGCGTCGGTGCGCTGCTCGCGTTGGTGGCCCATGAGCGTGGCGCCAGCGAGGAAGCGGCGGTTGCCGAAGGCCGCGCCGCCGGCCTGGGTTCACTGGAGCCGACGGTGCGCGCGCGTATCCGCGGCACCCAGCCCTGAGCGCGGCGTGGCAACGCGCGCATCGTCGGTGAGCTCCTGGCTGGCGCGCCTGCGCCTGGATCCTTTCACCCTTGCCTTGCTGTGCACGATCGCCCTGGCTTCGCTGTTGCCGGTGCGCGGTGCCGCGGCGGCGGTGATGGATGACGCGACCGACCTGGCGATCGCCGCGCTGTTCTTCCTGCACGGCGCGCGCCTGTCGCGCGAAGCGGTGCGCGCCGGCGCCACGCATTGGCGCCTGCACCTGACCATCCTCGCCTGCACCTTCGTGCTGTATCCGCTGCTCGGCCTGCTGACCCGGCCGCTCGCGCATGCGCTGCTGACGCCGGAGCTGTATATCGGCGTGCTGTTCCTGTGCGCGCTGCCCTCGACGGTGCAGTCCTCGATCGCCTTCACCTCGATGGCTGGCGGCAACGTCCCGGCCGCCGTGGTCAGTGCTTCGCTGTCCAGCTTGCTCGGCGTGTTCCTGACCCCGCTGCTGATGGGCCTGCTGGTAGGCACGCAGGGCGGCATGGCGCACCCGCTGGAGGCGATCGGCAAGATTCTGTTGCAGCTGCTGGTGCCCTTCGTTGCCGGCCATCTGCTGCGGCCGTGGATTGGCGGCTGGGTCGAGCGCCGCCGCGCGCTCCTGCGCTACACCGACCAGGGCACGATTCTGCTGGTCGTCTACACCGCCTTCAGCGCGGCGGTGAACGAGGGCCTGTGGCACAAGACCCCGTTGCCGGCGTTGCTGGCGGTCGTGGGCTTCGCCGTGGTGCTGCTGGCGGTGGCGATGACCCTGATCACCTGGCTTGCCCGCCGCCTCGGCTTTTCGCGCGAGGACGAAATCCCCATCGTCTTCTGCGGCTCAAAGAAGAGCCTGGCCACGGGCGTGCCGATGGCGAAGGTGATGTTTGCGGCGGGGAGTCTGGGGGCGATCGTGTTGCCGATCATGATCTATCACCAGATACAGCTGATCGTGTGCGCCGTTGTGGCGCAGCGGTATGCGCGGCGGGGGCAGCCTTAGTCGGCTTGCCGATGGTTTGCTGCCGCTTTGAGATGGCGGTCGGGTTATTGAGGTTGCGCGCACGGGTTGCGGCAAGTGCAGCGGCTTGCGGCACGGGCCCCGCCCTGACGCGTAGGGCCGTCGCCCGCGGCCATCCCGCTACGCGGGCTTGGCCCCCAAAGTTTGCTACGCAAACTTCGGGCCCCAGCTTCTGCCTTGCCTATCCCCCGCGGCTGCCGCCGCGCCCCCCTTAACAGAAGGGGGGCTACTGCACCTGAAGTATTGCGAGCCCAATCCAGCCCACAGATGCGCGCATCTGGTTCTAAACGCTAGCGTCAATAACCGACGCTAGGCGTCCGTAGCTTTGCTTTTGCTTTTGCTTTTGCTTTTGCTTTTGCTCTTCCTCCCCACCGCCCGCGCCGGACTGTCGGGCGTTCGGGGGTAGGCCCGGCCAGGACCGTAGGCAACATGGATGTTGCCTACGAGCCCCCAGGGATGGGTTTACGGCGTGTCCTGGGCGGGCCTACCCCCGGACGCCACGCAGCCAACCCACAGCAGCCACCAACAGGCGCAAAAAAACCTACCCAACCGCCATAGGCGGCGGCAACCACCCCAACAAATAGTGGTCGATCATCAAAACCGCAAACAACAACATCAAATACACAATCGAATACCGGAACATCTTCATCGAATACAACTCATCCGGCGGCGCCTGCATCCTCCACGCATACCACAGGAACCCGGCATTCAACGCCACCGCCCCCACCAGATAGACCACCCCGCTCATCCCGAACACCACCGGCAGCAGCGTCGACACCACCAGCAACACCGAGTACAGGAAAATCTGCCGCCGCGTGTATTCGACCCCGTGCGTCACCGGCAGCATCGGGATCGAGGCCTTCGCATAGTCCGCGCGGCGGAAGATCGCCAGCGCCCAGAAATGCGGCGGCGTCCACAGGAAGATGATCAACACCAGCAACAGCGAATAGCCCCAGTCCCACGGCCCCTGCATGCCCGTCACCGCCGCCCAGCCCAGCAGCGGCGGCGCCGCCCCGGCCAGCCCGCCGATCACGATGTTCTGCGGCGTCGCGCGCTTGAGGTACACCGTGTAGATCACCGCATAGCCAATCAGCGAGGCAAACGTCAGCACCGCGGTGATCACGTTCACCCACAGCACCAGGATCGCCATCGAGATCAGCGTCAGGATCGCCGCGAACACCAACACCTGCGCCGGCTTGACCTTGCCCACCACCAGCGGCCGCCACGAAGTCCGCGCCATCTGCGCATCGATCTGCGCATCCAGCAACTGATTGATCGCCGCCGCCGCCGAAGCCGCCAGCCAGATGCCGAGAAAACCCAGCAAGCCTGCCCGCACCTGTTCGGCCGTCGGCTGCCCGGGGATCGCCAGACACATGCCCACCAGTGCGGTGAACACGATCAGCGCCACCACCTTGGGCTTGGTCAGATCCCAGTAATCACGTGCGTGCGCGAGCATGGTCACTCCGGAGCGCGCAGACGCGCGAGCAGACTGACCAATACGAACAGCAACGCCACCGCGCCGCCGTTGTGCAGCACGGCCACCGCCAGCGGCAGCGCCAGCTTGACGTTGAGCACGCCCAGGGTGACCTGCAACAAAACCAGCACGCCCAGCGCCGCGGCCCAGCCGCGCATGCTCGGCTGCCGCGACAGGCGCCACGACAGCCACAGCAGATACAGTCCCGCGACCACCGCCATGAGCCGATGCGCCATCTGGATCGCGATGCGCGAAGCGCCGTCGAGCACGCCGCCTTCGTAGTCCACGCCGATGCCGCGCCACAGCGTGAAGCCTTCGCGGAAATCATGTGGCGGCCACCACTGGCTCACGCAGCGCGGGAAATTATCGGCCGACCATTCACCACCACCACAGGCCAGCGCGGCGTAGTTGGCGCTGACCCAGCCGCCCAGCGAAATCTGCACCACCAGCAGCAGCACACCGGCGCGCACCAGCCATTTCAGCCGCTGCGCATCGGCCAGGGTGATCGGCAGGTGGGTCGCGCGCCAGGCCATCCACACCAGCAGCGCGAACATCAGCATGCCGCCGAGCAGATGCCCCATCACCACGATGGGCTTGAGCAGCAGCGTCACCGTCCACATGCCGAGCAGGGCTTGGAAGATCACCACCGCCAAGGTCAGCACGGCGACGCGCGACAGATCCACGTTCGACCAGCGCAGCGCCGCCAGCAGCAGGATCGCCACCCCGATCGCGGCCACGCCCGCGCCGATCTCGTGCCGGCCGGACATGTAGAGCGGGATCGACAACGCCACCAGCACCGCGGCGGTGACGATCTGCGCCACGCCGGCGCGGCGGCGGCGCGCGGCCAGCAGCGCCAGCAACAGGATTTCCACACCCAGCGCGCCGGCCAGGAAGCGGTGCACCTGTTCGCGCCACGCCTTGTGCGTTTCCAGCGGACGAATCTTGCTGGCAACGTGCGCATTGGCTTCGTCGGCGGTCTGCGGCCAGGTCACCCGGCCATAGCAGGTGGGCCAGTCCGGGCAGCTCAGGCCGGCATCGGACAGGCGCACGAACGAGCCGAACATGATCGTGCTGGCGGTCATCAGCGCCGCCAGCCAGGCCATGCGGTGGAAATGCCGGAACAACGCCGGGCGCACGAACAGATTCATCCGATCAGGCTCACAACAACGGTACTCACGACGACAGTGCTCACAACGGCGGGGCTCACTGGAACCGGGCTCACAGCAATTTCAGCAGCTTGGCCAGGTCCTGGCGCAGGCCACCAGCATCAAAGCCCGGGGCGTAGCGCAGGATGACGAAGCCATTGGGATCGATCACATAGACCGGCGTGCCCCGCGCATCGTCCACACCCGGCAAGGCATTGCGCAGCGCCGGGTCGGCCTGCAGCACGCGCAACGCCGGCATGCTCGGCAGCCCGGCTGGCGGGGTGCCGATCCACAGGATCTCGACCTTGTCCGCGTCATGGCCGAACAACTGCCAGACCTTGTCCAGGTCGCGCGCCAGGGCGAGGCAGGCCGGCGCGCACTGCGCCGGCGGCGCCAGCACCACGCGCCAGATGCGTTCGCCGGGGCGCCAGACATAGCGCGCACCATCGGCCTGCAGTGGTGCCATCGCGCGCAGGTCGACCGGTGGCGACAGCAGTTCGCCGTGGTTGCGCTGGCCAGCGGGCTGCCAGCCGCTGAAGCGCAGCACCCCGGCCATCAGCATCGAGCCGAAGAACAATACGAACAGGGCGATCAGCTTGCCGCGGCCGCGTCGGCCGGATGCGGCCGGAGCCGGGGAAGTGGAAGTCATGCCGAGGATTTTCTCACGGGGCGGCAATCCGCGCCTGCCGCCGTTCCCGGCGCCGGCGCCATTCCAGCAGCACGGCCGTGGCCAGCACCGCCAGGGCCAGGCCGAACCATTGCACCGCGTAGGCCAGATGGCGCGCGGGTGGCAGCGTATTGGGCAGGATGTCGAGGTCGCGGGCATAGCCAAGAGGCAAGGCCGGATCGAGCCGCAATACCTGCGACGAAATGTCGCGCCGGCCCAGCGCGCGTCCGATTGCCGGCGTGTCGATGCGCGTGGCCAGCCACGTCGAAGTCTGCGTGGTCGGGCTCAGGGCCGGTCCCAGGCGCAGGCCGCTGGACGGCGGCGGCGCCAGCAGGCCACTGACCTGCTGCCGGCCGGCGATGGGCGTCAGCACCGGCAACTGCCGGTCCGGCGGCAATGGCCACCAGCCCAGGTCCACCAGCAGCCAGCGCCCGCCTTCACTGCGCGCCGGCTGGTAGATGCGTACGCCGGCGCGGCCTTCGCGCATCTGGTTGTCCAGCAGTATCTGCTGCGGCTGCAGCTCGACGCTGCCGCTGGCCCATTGCAGGGTTTCGTCGCGGGCCAGGGCCGCATCCAGACTGCGCGGATGCTGGCGCACCTGGCTGGCCTGCTGCAGCAGGACCTGCTTGTCGTGCATGCGCTGCAGCTGCCAGCGGCCGAGCAGGGCGAAGGCAGCGGCCACCGTCAGGGCGAGCACCCAGCCCAGCAGGCGCGTGTGCTGGCGCATCATGACAACGCCGGGCAAAAGGAGTGCAATGCGGCTTCCCTTCCGGCCGCCGGCTTACCCGTGAACGATTCGCT